>JGI11949J13268_1000081_pt1 | contig 14695 bp, 15 predicted proteins | sample DeeseametaMP2969_FD_13268 | JGI IMG/M metagenome (IMG submission 13268) | reverse complement strand
TTTTTTATCCCATAATTCGAAAGCTTTTAAAGCTTCCTCTCTCATCATTTGAGCCATTGGAATTTTTCTTATTTTAACATTTTTTAGAAGTTCTGAATAAATTAATGAGTCATCAAAATCAATTTTTTTAGCATCATCTCTAGTATTAGCATAATATACTTTGTCGATATGGGCCCAATAAATTGCAGACAAACACATAGGGCATGGTTCACAAGTTGAATACAATTCACAACCACTAAGGTTGAAGTTATTTAAACTTTTACAGGCTTTGCGAATAGCTACAATTTCTCCATGGGCTGTGGGATCATTAGTTGAAGTAACTTTGTTAAAGCCCTCTGCAATGATTTTTTCATCCTTAACAATAACGCTTCCAAAAGGACCTCCGCCTGTATTTACACTTTCGATTGAAAGTTCTATNGCACGTGTCATAAATTTATTTTTCATAATTCTCAGCCTAAATTCTTAATGCTCATAAGAATTTTTTCAGGGGTAGCTGGTGCACTAATAATTGGTGTTATATTGTAGTTATGCACCGAAGCAATAGCGTCCTTAATTGCAAAAAATACTGACATTGCATTCATTAATGGTGGCTCTCCGGTTGTCTTAGATTTATTTACAACTTCCTCTACATTTTTTCCGCGTTTATAAATTTCTACATTAAATTTTTCAGGCATATCACTTACGGCTGGAATCTTGTAAGTAGAAGGAGAATGAGTACTAAGTTGCCCATTTGATTTCCATTTTACTTCTTCCATGGTTAACCAGCCTGCTCCTTGAACAAATCCCCCTTCTATCTGACCAAGTTCAATTGCGGGATTAATAGCTCTGCCAGCATCGTGTAAAATATCAACGCGTAAAATTTTATTTTCGCCAGTCATAGTATCAATCATCACTTCCGAAACTGCTGCACCGTAACAAAAATAAAGGAATGGTCTTCCCAAAAAGGTATTCTTATCAAAATGTATTTTTGGAGTTGCGTAAAAACCTGAAGAGGACAATGAAACTCTATTAAGATAAGCTTCTTTAATCAGCGAATTAAATCTAAATGATTTACCTTTAAATTTAACTAAACCATTCTCATAAATAGCTTCTCCGTTCTTCACTTTATATTTTCGTTTCACAAATGAAGCTAAATTTTGTTTTATTTTGTATATAGCGTTGAGTGCAGCTGCACCATTAAGATCAGTGGTAGAACTAGCAGCAGATGCTGATGTATTAGGAACTTTATCAGTGCGTGTAGCTGAAACTTTAATTTTATTGAAAGGTAATCCCAATTCGTTCGCGGCTAATTGTGCAATTTTTGTGTAAGTACCTTGTCCCATTTCAATTGCACCGGTATTTACGTGAACACTTCCATCATTACAATAAATATGTACTAGAGCTCCTGCCTGATTAAGATGCCAAGTTGTAAAGCTAATACCAAATTTCACTGGAGTTATAGCAATTCCTTTTTTTAAATACTTATTTTTTAAATTAAATTTTTTTATATTTAGTTGCCGACTTTTATAATTTGAAGATTTTATTAAGCTGTCAAAGATTTCATGGATAACATTATCTTCAATTTTCATACCATAATGAGTAATATTTTTTTTTTCTTTTTGATAAAAATTTCTTCTTCTTATTTCTGAAGAATCTTTTTTTAGTGATCTTGCTATATTATCGATAATGTTTTCTATAACCATCATCCCTTGGTTTCCACCAAAACCTCTGAAGGCCGTTGATGAAGATGTGTTTGTTTTACAAAGATAATTTTCGACAGACACATTTGATAAATAGTAGGCATTATCAATGTGCAACAAAGCTCTAGAATTAATTGCACCAGACAGATCTGGTGAAATTCCACATCTTGCTGCAAGTTTTATTTTTAAACCTTCGATAACTCCAAGCTCGTCGTAACCAACTTCATATTCTGAATAAAAATCATGCCTTTTTCCAGTAATAATTATATCATCATCCCTATCCATTCTAAGTTTTACAGGAAGTTTAGTTTTTTTTGTTAAAAGTGTGCAAATAGCAGCAAAGATAAAAGACTGAGTTTCTTTTCCCCCAAATCCACCACCAATTCTTCTAACGACCACTGTAATGGTATTACTTTTTTGATTTAACATTTTTGCTATAATTTGTTGGGTTTCACTAGGATGTTGCGTGCTAGAGTACACTTTAAAATCATTGTCTTCTTGAGGTATTACAAATGCAACTTGTCCTTCGAGAGCAAAATGTTCTTGGCTACCCGTGGTAAATTCACCTTTCAAACTATTAGTTGCTTTACGAATTTTTGTTACAGGATCTCCTTTTTTAATAGTTTGTCCTTTTAGAACAAATAATTTTTTCTTTAACGCATCTTTAATTTCAACAATTGGTTTTAGGGTTTTGTAACTAATTTTTGCTTGTAAGACGGCTTTTCTTGCAAGTTCAGTTGATTTGGCTGCAACGGCAAATAATGGTTGACCAAAATATTCAACTTTTTTTGTCGGAAAAATTGGATCACCGTCATAAACAGGCCCCACATCATTTCTGCCTGGAATATCTTGGCTAGTAACAACTGCAACAACACCTTCACTTTTTATCACTTTTTTAAGATCGATTTTTTTAATAATTGCATGAGATTTTTTTGCCCATCCAATAGCCCCATATAAAGTTCCCTCTGGTTCAGAAATATCATCTGTGTAATGAGCATAGCCACTCACATGTTTTGCTCCACTTTCATGTGGTCTTTTTTCTTGAATAAAAATTTCTTTAATCATTTTAATTATTTACCCTTATTAATTTTTTTTGTGTAATTTCTAAAAAACACTTATGAAGCAAATTTTTAGCCACCTCCATACGATATTTTCTGCTAGCTCTCATATCGCTAATAGGTTTAAAATCTTTTTCTAAAGCTTCTTGAGCTTTATTAATAATTTGTTCTGTTATTAAGGAATGTAAGAGTATTTTTTCACAATATTTTGCTCTTTTAGGAATTGATGCCATGCCTCCGTATGCAATTCTTATATTTTTGATCTTTTTATTTATCACTTCAAGATTAAATGAAGCACAAACAGATGAAATATCATCATCAAATCTTTTTGAAATCTTATAGGCCTTAAAAATATTTTTTGGAAATAAGGGAATTCTTATTGAATCAATAAATTGACCTTTTTTTAATTTAGTTTTACGATAATCAATAAAAAAATCGTTTAAAGGTACTATCTTTGTTTTCTTTATACTCTTTAAAACCACCTTTGCATCAAGTGACAATAGTAGAGGCAGAGTGTCGCCTATAGGTGATGCTGTGGCGATATTACCCGCGACTGTTGCCACATTTCTTATTTGTACCGATCCATAACGTTTTAAAATATTGGTAAAATCAGGATAGTATTTTTCTATATAAGATTCTAATTCAATTAAAGAGGTTGTTGCACCTACTTCAATATAGTTGTTGTTATTTCTTATATAATTTAATTCATTAATTGAATTCATATATATTACAGAATTGATATCTTTTCTTTCTTTAGTAACAACTAAAGATAAATCTGTACCACCACTGAGTAGATGTGAATTAATATTTTTTTTAAGAATCTTTTTTAATTCTTGAACGTATCTCGGAGCAAAATATCTCTTATCTTTTTTGTAAATAACAATACTTTCATCTTTAATTTTCTTTAATAAGGTAATTGTATTTTGCTTGTTTTTAGTAAAGTGATCAATTTTATTTTTACTATTTAAACTGTTTGCAGCTTTAATTATAGGTTTGTACCCAGTGCATCGACAAAGGTTTCCTGCAATAGAATCTTTGATTATATTATCTTTAAATTTAGAATGATTTTTAAACATTGCAAATAACGACATAACAAAACCTGGTGTACAAAACCCACATTGTGAACCGTGATAATTGACCATAGCTTCTTGTACTGGATGCAATGAGCCGTTTTTGGAAACTAAATCTTCAACAAGTATAAGTTGCTTTCCTTGCAGTGTGGGTAAAAACATAATGCAAGAATTTACAGCGCTATAATTTATTTTATTATTTTTTAACTCTCCTAGTACAACTGTACACGCGCCACAACCACCTTCTGCACAACCTTCCTTGGTGCCAGTTTTTTTTAGATTTGTTCTTATGTAATTGAGTAAAATTTCATTAGGATCTGGATTTTCAACTTCTACAATTTGATCTTCATGAACAAACTTAATGATATTAGAGCTCATCAATTCCCTCGATAGGTCGAATAACTCCAAGGGCTGACAAGTAAAGGTACATGATAATGTTCTTTGGGATTTGATATTCCGAACCTAATTACAACTTCATTTAAAAAAGGTGTTTTTGGTAAATCAGTCATCTTTTTAAAATAATCTCCAACAAAGAATACAAGTTCATACTGACCTTCTTTAAAATCAGTTCCATCGACCAAAGGTTTATCTGATCGGCCATTATTATTTAATATGATAGAGTTAAGTTTTGTCCTGTTTCCTGAAACAAAGTAAACATCTACTTTAACTCCTTTCGCGGGTTTTCCAGAAAAAGTATCCAGGCAATGTGTGGTTAATTTTGTCATAAGATATTATATAAACTAAATAAGTATGATCAATAAAATTAATAAATTGTCTAAAAGTGAATTTATTAAAGTTTTCACTAATATATTCGAAAATGCAAGTTGGATTGCAGAAGAACTATACAATCAAAAACCTTTCGATAATTTTGAAGAATTATCCTCAAAAATACTTGATATTTTTGAAACTACTACAAGGGATAAACAATTAAAAATTCTTAATGCTCATCCAGATCTAGCAAATAAAACAAAAATAAGTTTACTAACTCCAGACTCTTTAAAAGAACAAACTAGTGCAGGATTAGATCAGTGTACCGAAGAAGAATTTAGTGAATTTAAAAAACTTAATGACACTTATAAGAAATTTGGTTTTCCTTTTATTCTAGCTGTAAAGGAAAAAACTAAAATTGAGATTTTGAATAATTTTAGAAAAAGAATTTCTTCTGATCCAGAAATAGAATTCGATGAAGCTGTTAAACAAGTAAAACAAATTGCCAGTCTGCGTTTAAAAGAATTAAATAATAAAGGTCTTTAATATTCAACATCAGTTGGATCAATTGATCTCCACATATACCAAGTAAATACAGTTCGATAACCAGCGTGCAGCCTAGAAATTTTATCTAAAAATCTTTTGCTTGGAGGGTAAGATGTTTTGTAATTCTTAGAAATTGCTCGAAGCAAACCAATATCTTGGATGGGGAATATATCTGGTCTATTTAAATTAAACATGAGAAACATTTCAGCACTCCAAACGCCCAAACCTTTCAGTTTGGTGATATAATTAATAGCCTCTTCATCATTCATTTTTTTTAGTTCTCTAACACTAAAAGATTTATTTCTAAAATTTCTAGCGATATTTTTTAAATAACTAACTTTTTGATGGGATAAACCTGCGCTTTTCAAAGTACGTGAAGATAATTTTAATACCGTATTAGGAATAATACATTTTTTACATTTTCTTTCAAACTTAGACCAAATTGAGTTTGCTGCTTTTGTTGAAATTTGTTGTCCCACAATAGTGCGGCATAATGAAAAAAATGGATTATTTCTAGTGGTTAAAAAACCTTTTTTATATTTTTTTATTACTCCTCTTAAAACTGGATCTCTTTTAGATAATATTCTTTTCGCCTTGTGCCAGTAAACTGGAAAATGTTTCATTGTTGCCTAGGCAAAGTGGTAATAGGTCTTTTTAACTGGTATTCTCTGACAAATATTATAGCAGAAGAAATGACGATTAGGCCAGCGCCAGACAAAGTATAAATAGTTGGCGATTCCTGGAACAAAAAATAACCAAACACAATGGCAAAGACGAGCGATAAATATTTTAAAGGCGTTGTTAGAGAAACTTCAGCTTTTTGGTAGGCGGCGGTAAGCAGGAGATTAGCAATCGAGCCAAAGAACCCAATTAAAATTAATAGACCTAAGTCATAACTGGTAGGTATTTTCCAATTACCAAGTGGCAAAGTAAAAAGACCAAAAATTGCTGAACAAATAGAAAAATAAAAAGCAATTAAATAAACAGGTTCACCAACAAGTGTTAGCTTTCTAATCAATATAGACACACCAGCAAATCCTAGAGTAAATATTACTGGATAAATATAATAAAAATTTAAATTATCAAATCCTGGCTTTGAAATTATAAGAACTCCAACAAATCCGAGTCCTACTGCAATCCAACGTTTTGCTCTTATTTTTTCACCTAAAAATAAAATTGAAAATATAACAACCCAAATTGGACCCGAAAAAGCTAGGCTCGTAACTTCAGATAATTGAAGATTTCGAAGACCTACAAAAATGGCGTACATGGCGATGGCGCCGATGAAACTTCTGAAAAAATGGTATCCTGGATATTTTGTTTTATAGAAATTTTTTAGTTTTTTTTTAGGTATTAAAAAAAATATTGGAATAAGGCCAAATATAGCTCTACAAAACATAACCTGACCCACATCATATTCGTCAGTTATTTTTATCAAAATATCCATCAGAGAAAAAAATAAAACTGAAAGAATCATATAGATTCCTCCCAAGTGATTTTGGTTTTTGATCATTCGGATATTTTGATTTATATTTATCATCAAATTAAAAAATTTTATGCAAAAATTTATAGGTGGTATTGGTTGCTTTTGGGATGAGACAAAATATAAGGGGATCCCTGGCGTTATCTCTACTGAATGTGGATATTGTGGAGGCAAAAGCCCAACAGTAAGTTATGAACAAGTTTGCGGTGGAAACACTGAACACATAGAAGTTGTGAAGGTTGAATTTAATCCAAAAATACTTTCTTACGAAGAAGTAGCTAGATTATTTTTTAAATTTCATGATCCAACTACACCAAATCGTCAAGGACCGAATGTCGGATATCAGTACCGTTCAGAAATATTTTACAATACCGATAAGGAAAAAAAGATTGCTGAAAAAGTTTTAAACGAAATAAACAAAAAATTGGATGGAAAAGTAGTTACAAAAATATCAAAAGAAAAAAATTATTGCAAAGCTGAAGAATATCACCAAAAGTATTTTCAAAAAAAATCTGAAAAATGACTTTAGTTTCAACTGAGTGGCTTAATGATAACTTAAGCAAGGTTAAAATACTTGATGCTTCCTGGCACCTTTCGACTGATAGAAATGGATTTAACGAGTATCAAAAACAACACATAGAAAATGCTATTTTTTTTGATTTAGACAAATATTCTAATCAACGAAAAGATTTACCTCATAATCATTTTCTTCCAGAAAAAAAAGAATGGGAAGCAACACTTTCAAAAAATGGCATATCAAATAATGATAGGGTAATTATTTATGATAACAGTGACTTAATTAGTAGTTGCAGATGTTGGTTTCAGTTTATTTATTTTGGCCATTCATTAAATTTAGTTTCTATTTTAAATGGAGGTTTTAAAAAATGGAAATTAGAAAATAGAAAAGTTACCGATCAAGAGACAAAAGCCATACCAACAAAATATTTAGCTAAAGAAAATAAACGTTTGATAAAAAATAAATCTGAAATCGATGTGAACATTGAAAAAAAAGAATTTGCTTTAATTGATGCACGAAGTAAAAATCGATTTTTGGGTCTAGCGCTCGAACCAAGACCAAACGTAAGAAGTGGGTCAATTGAAAATTCAAAATGTCTGCCATTCTCAGAATGTATAAATCCTAAAGACAATACTTTTTTAAATAAAAAAATTTTAGAGAAAAAATTTAAATCTCTCGGAATAGTTAATAATAATGTTGTTTTTAGTTGCGGTTCCTCCGTGACTGCATCAGTATTAGGGGTTGCTTATTCTTTGATAAATAATAAATATATGCCAATTATTTATGTCGGTTCATGGAGTGAATATGGAAAAGAATAAATGAAGAGATCAAAAAAAATAACTATTGGGATAATATTATTTTTTGTCATCATTACTGTAATTATCGTCGGTCGTTATTCAATGGGACTTTATTTTGAGAAAAAATTTTCTAAACGGCCACCGCCAGGTATAATCGTTGAAGTGGTTACAAATAAAAATTTTAGCCAAACTTTAGAAAGCTATTGTACTTCCCTAAGTAGTAAAACAACTTCGTTCAAAATTAAAAAGAATGAATTGTTAGAACCAATAAACTTTAACACAAAAGTAAATAAGGGAGATATTTTAGCTACACTTTCAAATAAAACAATTACTGCTCCTTTTTCGGGTGTCATTGGTAAAAGAGGAATTAGCGGAAGTTCACTCGGTGGTGAAAATACGATCATCTTAACGTTAGACGACTCTAGAAGAATTTTGTGCGATCTAACGATTCCTGAAACATACGCGGCAATCCTAAAAAAAGGTTTAAAACTAAATGCAACATTTTCAGCCTATAAAGATAAAACTTACTCCGGAACAATAGAGTTAGTAGCATCAAGAGTGGATGCTCAAACAAGATCGATCTTAGCTAGAGCAAAAATTAATAATGAAAATCTTGAGATTCTTCCTGGCTCTCTTCTTGAGATCGAAATATTGTACAATGAAAAAAATGCTTTAAGTATTCCCGATACCGCACTCATAATGGAAGGAAATAAAAAATTTGTTTATCAAGTAATAGAAAATAACATGATTAAGAAAACGGAAATTGAAACAGGAGTCCGAGACCAAGAAAATCTTGAAGTTCTAGATGGTTTAACTCAAGGAGACAAAGTTGTAGCCGAGGGGTTAACTAAAGTTCGGCCAAATATGAAAATAAAACCCATTATCAAATCGCAGTAAAAAAAATCAATAATGTATATCACCGAACTTTCAATCAAAAGGCCAGTCGTAGCAGCGGTGTTTTCAATGATACTTGTAGTCTTTGGTTTATTTGTTTTTTCGAAGCTTCCAGTAAGAGAATTGCCTTCAGGACTCCAACCGCCAGTAATTCAAGTACAAGTAAATTATGAAGGGGCTTCAGCTGAAATTATCTCAAGTGAGATTGTGGAAATTTTGGAGGACGTCATCGGAGGAGTGGAAGGTGTAAAACATATAGACTCTACTGCACAAATTGGACGTGCTGAAATTAAGATTGAATTTGAAACTTCTATTGATTTAGACGTTGCAGCAAATGATGTTAGAGAAAAAATTTCTCGGGTGGCTGATAATTTACCACAAGATGCTAAAGCACCTGAGATACTAAAACAATCAAGTGGATTCACAACGACCATGTGGGTATCAGTTTCAGGATCAGAAAAATGGTCTGATCTGGAACTAGGAGATTATTCTAGAAGATTTCTGATAGACAGCTTCGCAAATATAAAAGGGGTAGGTCGTGTACTTTTAGGTGGTTTGAGATCGCTAAGTGTAAGAGTTTACATAAATCCAGTTTTACTAGCCGCCAACGATCTAACAATACAAGAGGTTGAACAGGCATTGCGAAGAGAGAATATGAGCCTTCCTGCAGGAAGTTTCGATGGACCCAATTTAGAATTATCAATTTCGGTGGACAAAGCGTACAAAGATTTATCCTCGATAAAACAGCTGCCTATAAAAAAAGTCAAAAACAGTGTCATTCGTTTAGAAAATATTGCTGAAGTAAAATTTGGTCCCGAAAATGAAAAGACATTATTTAAAGCACAAGGTAAAGATGGGAACCCTAATGAAAAAATTGTCGGAATTCTACAGTAGAATTATCAAAAAGAATAAAAAAAAGAATAAAAGAAATCCAAAAAACTTTACCCGATGGATTAAAATTAGGTATTGCATTTGACCGGAGTACGTTCATAAAGGCAAGTATTTTCGAAATATGGAAGACATTATTTATAGCTTTTATATTGGTAGTAATAATCATTTACCTGTTTCTTGGTAATTTAAAAGCTGTAATCGTTCCAGCGGTAGCACTTCCCATCAGTTTAATTAGTTCATTCTTAGGATTGTGGATTTTTGACTTATCTATAAATGTCTTTGTACTTCTAAGTTTTATACTAGCAATTGGGATAATAACTGACGATTCCGTCATTATGACAGACGCAATTTATCACAGAATTGAAAATGGTGAGACTCCTTTAGTTGCGTCACTTCGCGGAGCCGAAAGCATAACCTTCGCAATAATAAGCACTACTTTAGTATTAGTCGCAGTTTTCCTACCACTAATTTTCATAGAAGGGATTTCAGGAACATTGTTTAGAGAAACAGCAATTACTTTAACTTTCGCAATTGTAGTTTCCTCTTTCGTGGCTTTAACCTTAAGTCCAATGCTTGCTTCTAAGTTCCTCAATAAAAATATGAAAAAAACGAAAATTGTTTTAAAATTTGAAAAATATTATAAATCTTTTTTAGAGTTCTATACGGAAACACTAAATTACTGGATCAGTAAACCTAAAGTAATAATCGGATTTATGTTTTCTGTTGTTATTGCATCCGTATTACTTTTCAATTTTGCCCCTAAGGAGTTACTGCCACAAGAGGACCGCGGGGTCTATCTAATTGTGGGCCAGACTGATATCGGAAGTAGTTACCAATACACAGTCGATAAAGCCGAGAAAATAGAAAGAAGATTAATTCCTTTAGTCGAAAATGAAGATGAATCTTACAAAAGATTAGTTCTTCGAGTGCCTGGATGGGGTACGGGAAACAGCTATAATAGTTTTATTATCATTGCTTTGCTCGATGATTGGAAAGACAGAAATGAAAGTGCTCAAAAAATTATGAGAAAAGCCATGGGGAAAATTGTAACCTTACCTCAAACCCTTGCATTTCCAATTAGTCCACAGTCTATCCGAGTCAGCCAGTTTCGAAAACCCATTCAACTCGTTTTGCAAGGAAAAAGCTATGAAGAATTAGAGAGATGGCAAAAATTAATAATGATGGAACTAAGAAAGAACAAAAATTTAGCTGCTATCGAATCTGATTTCAGCCGACAGAACCCTGAGGTAAAATTTATAATAAATAGAAAAAAAGCTCAGGATTTAGGAGTTTCTATTCAATCCATTAATGAAACAGTACAGACATTATTTTCCGGAAAAACTGTGACAAAATTCAATCAAATGGGCAAAGAATATCCTATAATTCTTCAAGCTGGCATTGAAAATAGAAAAAAAAGCGAAAACCTAACTAAAATTTTTGTACGCTCGAGTACTACAGGTAAATTAATATCATTGGCTAATCTTGTTGAGTTTGAAGAGGTTGGTTCAGCAAAAATTTTAGCGCGTTATGATAGACAGCGTGCTGTTACCATCAGCGCAAGACTAGTTGGAGATTATACTCTTTCGGAAGCTTTAAGTTATCTTGAAAAAACTGTAAATGAAAATGTCCCAGAAGCAAGGATCGAATGGAAAGGTAAATCAGAAGAACTAAAAGAAACTAGTAATGAATTATTTATTATATTTGCATTAGCATTATTGACTGCCTTCTTAGTGATGGCTGCAAACTTTAACAGTTTTATTCATCCCGTTGTAATTTTTTTAACGGTTCCTCTTTCAATTTTTGGCGGTATAATTTTCATTTTACTTTTCAATTCGAGTATAAATATCTTCTCACAGATCGCATTAGTGATTCTAATTGGAATTTCCACTAAAAATTCAATTTTAATAGTTGACTGGGCTAACCAACTTAGGAGAGCCGGAAAAAATATTCAAAGTGCCGCTTTAGAAGCTTGTAGAAGAAGATTTCGTGCAATCATTATGACATCACTTTCAACTATGATTGCAATGGTTCCGTTGTTAGTTGGAAACATAGGTCCAGGTGCAGGGGAAGGTAGTCGTTTAGCCGTTGGTGCAACAATATTTGGAGGGATGCTTATATCAACCTTTTTCACTCTTTATGTAACGCCAACAATGTATGTTCTGCTTACAAAGAATACTAAAAGAATTGATGCGGTTGATCTTCAGCTAAACAAAGAACTTAAAAGATAATATATTTTTTTCTGTCCAAACTTTTTTTGCAACTTTTCAATTGTTTTCTGTAAATATTTGATTGTGTCTTCACACTTTTTGCAAAAATAATTGCTTTTTTATCCGTTTTGTAAGCTTTCTGCGCATAATTTCCCCATCCCAAATAATAATTCAGATAATGACGATAAGAATCATTAAGAGGAATTTTATTAATTTTGTGTGTTTTATTTATATACCAACCAATAAACATAACCGAATCTTTGAAGCGTGTGCGTAATGCTAACGAATTATTAGTTTCATTTTTATATTGTTCCCAAGTTTTTTTAACCGCTTGGGAATAGCCCAAAGAACTGGAAGGTCTCTTATATGGTATAATTTTAAATAATTTGGTTCTCGGAGGTTTTGCATATCTATTAAAACCCGATTCTTTATTTACAAAAGCCAAAATCATATGAACAGGAGCGCCATATTTTTCGGAGCTATTTTTGACATACTTGTACCAAAAATAACGTTCAGAAAATATACTGCATGCATTTTCAGTATTCTTTGGAATGGAGTTACAAGAAGCTAATAAAGAAAAAATAACAAAGTAAAGTAGTGTTATTTTAATATTATTTAAAATCTTCTTTGGCACGTTCTAAAGCAAGCGACATTTGATTTCTAATTTCCGAATCATCTATATTTATAGCAGAATTCTCAAAATCTTTCTTAACCTTTCTAAATACATCTTCGTCGCCAGCCTCTTCCAAGTCAGCTTTAATTACTTCTTGAACATAGTTTTGTCTCTGCTCGTCATTTTTTCCAAGCTTTGAACCAGCCCATTCTGCCAAATATTTATTACGTTTAGCAGAAACTTTAAATTGCAACTCTTGATCATGCATAAATTTTTTTTCAAAACTTTTTTCTCTTTCGCTAAATTTGTTCATGACTTGCTCCAAAATTGATAAATTTTTACTAAAAAATAAGCAACTAATACACCAGCAAAGTTAGCAGAAATATCATAAATTTCAAAGGCACGATTGGGTACTATGAACTGCAAAACTTCAAGAATAATGGATAAAAAGAAAAGACTGTAAACTAGTTTTTGAAAATTATTGCTTCTTAAGTAAAGACATAACCCAAGCATAGACACATAAAAATAACAAATAAAATGATTAATTGCAGTGCCAAAAGGATTTGCGATTAAATTGGGTTGCCTACCAAGATCGTTGTAAAGAAAAAAACCCAACAAACTTCCTGGAAATAAAGAAATTATAATCAGTAACAGTATCGAAATATGAAAAATAAACTTTAGAAAACTGATCACTTTATCCATACAAACAATTCTATATAATGGTTGGCATTATATTTTACTTAATATGAACAATCTAATTTTAATTCGCCATGGACAAAGCATTTGGAACTTGGAAAGGCGCTTTACTGGGTGGGCCGATGTAGATTTAACTGACCACGGAAAGTCTGAAGCTAAATATGCGGGACAATTAATTAAAAAGTTGAATATTGAATTCGATGTCTATTTTACTTCCGTTCAAATAAGAGCGATCGATACTTTAGAAATAATTTTAGATATTCTGAACAAAAAAAATTCAGAAATCAAAAAAGCGTGGGAATTGAATGAAAGACATTACGGAGCATTAACTGGCCTCAACAAAGATGAAATGATGAAAAAACTTGGGAAAAAACAGGTCCATATTTTTAGAAGATCTTGGAATGTACCACCGCCTACCATGAAAAAAACGCATCCTAACCATCCTTCTAAAAATAAAACTTACATAAATATTCCAACCGACAAAATGCCTGATAGTGAGTCTTTAAAAAATACATTCGAGCGTGTTATGCCATATTATGAAAAAAATATAAAACCACTGCTTTCTTCCAATAAAAATATTTTGATTGCTGCGCATGGAAATTCTTTAAGGGCTCTATGCAAAAAACTGCTAAATATTTCTAATAAAAAAATTATAGATTTTGAAATCCCAACTGGGAACCCTCTCTTAATTACTTTTGGTAAAAATTTAGAGGTTAAAAAATATAAATATCTGGATGATAAGCGAGCTAGAAATATTTTGTTTAATGTCTGAAATTCTTTTCTAATAAACTTTTATATATGCTTATAGTGCTTACATGTAAAAAATTAATATTGCTTTCTTTTCCAAATAAAACTTTATTTTGAATAAGATCGTCCCAAATCTTATTTATTGAAAACACTTTTAAGCTGAAATGATCAAAAACATCGGGTTTTATAATTTGAACACCTGTATAAATATACTTTAAGTCATCTGTGTCTTTTCTGCTAATTAAGTTATTTTCTAAATTAAAGTCTCCCTTAAAAGATTGGTCAAAACTTTTATTCTTATTAACAACAAGTAAAAAACACTTATTTTTTTTATTTATAAAAAACTCCTTTTCCATCGTTTTTAACTCTTCTAAATAATTTGAATTCCAAATTGTGTCCGGATTGATAACTATAAAGGGTTCATTTGAAAAATGTTGAAGGGCATTTAATACTCCTCCACCAGTATCTAAAATTTTATCCTTTTCACTTACTGTAGTAATTGCCATATTAAATTCGTTTTTCTTGATATAATCTATAATCTGATCACCCAGATAATGAACATTAATTACAACTTGTTTTATTCCAAACTGCTCTAAAATATTTAAAGTATTGGATAATAATGTTTTACCATCAATTTTTAATAGTGGCTTAGGACTAGAAAGCGTTAAGGGACGAAGTCGCTTACCAAAACCAGCACAAAGAATCATTGCTTTTGTAATTTTCATACTTTTTGTATTTGATATAAAATTTTTTAATAATGTATTGGTCTATTATCAACTGCTAACGCAG
>JGI11949J13268_1000077_pt1 | contig 15734 bp, 17 predicted proteins | sample DeeseametaMP2969_FD_13268 | JGI IMG/M metagenome (IMG submission 13268) | reverse complement strand
TGGAGATTCAAGAGAAAGTCAGGCCAGAGCGGTGTAACGGACGATTCGTTTGTATTTAAACTGAGAAATGAGTTCTTTGACAGATTTACTGCAAATAATGGATTCTACAAACAAGCATTTAGAGGTGCGAGGTTTGCGTTTTTAATGGTTTTTGCATTTGACAAAGCACGGGGTAGAACACTCCAAACATAAAATTCGGTGGTACGCAGCTTATTCCAGTAAAACTGAGCTTCTTCATTTTCCTCCAGCAATTCTGCCTGAGAAGTTGCTTCAGCAAGCAAGGCTTTCCATTTTTGCTGAGCTGAATCAGCCTGTTTGAGCAGATAAAAACAACACAGTACATCGCCCATCAAATCCAGCATATTGACTGCATAAAGGACATAACCGTCTTTTCCCTGTTCTTCTCCAATTTTTTTCAAACCGGCGATGCTTTCCTGCATCAATGTCCGGTAACTTTCCCATTCTGCAACCCAGCCGGCGAGTTCATCTTCTGGAGCATGATTGTCAAACCAGCTCAATTCCTGTTCAAGAACTTTGAGCAACTGTCCTTTTTTGGCAGTAAATTTTCTGTCAACAAGATCAAGAGCCTGAATTCCATTTGTGCCTTCATAAATCGAGGCGATTTTCTGGTCACGTGCATTTTGCTCAAGCGGAAAATCCTGTGTAAATCCAACACCACCCAAAACCTGAATGCCGATCCGCGCCACGTCAAATCCCTGATCAGTACCGAATGCTTTGCAGACTGGAATATGTAGGTCAAGCAAGTCTTGATATTTTTCGCGTGATTCATCCGGACCATGATGCGCCATGTCCGTGTACCATGCTGTCGTGTACATCAGTGCACGCAGTCCTTCCGTTACGGCTTTCATCTGCATCAGCATTCTGCGCACATCCGGGAACTCAATGATTGCAGCTTTTTCACCAGGATGAATTGCAGATGGTCCCTGAGTACGTTCTTTTGCATATGCCCATGCATTTTGCACAGCTGCACCTGCTCCGGCAAGTCCCTGCAAACCGACGAGTAAGCGGGCTTCATTCATCAGCTGGAACATTTGCGCCATACCGATATTTTCGGCTTTCAGCAAATAGCCGTGACAACTTGCATTATCTCCAAATGAGAGTAAGCAAGTTGGTGATCCGTTGATCCCCATTTTATGTTCAATGCTGATCACCTTCACATCATTCGGTGTTCCATCCATTCGAATTTTAGGAACTATAAAAAGGCTGATGCCTTTAGTTCCTTCAGGGGCATCTGTGGTGCGTGCCAGCAGCAGATGGATTATGTTTTCCGCCATATCATGGTCACCGTTTGTGATAAACTGTTTTGTACCTTTTATCAGGTAGTGTCCAGCTTCCTGTTTTGTTGCACTGGTGGCAGCATCGCCGACTGCACTTCCGGCCTGAGGTTCTGTCAGACACATCGATCCGGACCACTTGCCGCCGAACATTTTTTCGCAAAAGGTGATTTTTTGTTCTTCTGAACCAAAAGTGTAAATCAGGTTTGCCGAACCGGATGTGAGTGATGCGCCGATGGTAAATCCCTGGTTTGCCGCCAATTGGGTTTCTTTAGCAATCATAGAAATTACTTCCGGAAGTCCTTGTCCTCCATATTCGGGAGGCATATTCATGCTCAACCAACCACCCTCGCCAAGTTGTTTCCAGGCATTTGCAAAACCATCTGGAGTTACCACAGAGCCATTTTCTATTCTACAACCCTGGCGGTCTCCATTTTCGTTGAGGGGGCCAAGTACCTGTTCCGAAAAAGTACTGGCCTCGTTGATAATCATTGTAAACATCTCTTCGTCAAATTCAGCAAAGTCCGGAAGTTCACACAATTTTCCGGCTTTCAAAGTTTCGTTAACCACGAATTGAAGCTCTCTGCGGTCGACTTGATATTCGGTGCTGCTCATGATGTTTTTTGAGTTTAAAAGAGGATAGGATTGGTTTTGAGATTCATATTTTGATCTGCCTAATGTTCCGGTTATTGACTGACTAAAACTGACTAAAAAGGAATCAGTCTATTTTCTGAAATATAATTGAGGCATTTGTACCACCGAAACCAAAGGCATTTGACATTGCAACGCGCATTTCTTTTGACTTTCCGGTATTCGGTGTCACGTCCAAATCACATTCCGGATCCAAATTTTCGATATTGATAGTTGGCGGAATAAAATTATGGTGTAAAGCTTTAATGGAAAAGATTGCTTCAATTGCTGCTGCAGCTCCGAGAAGATGTCCGGTCATGGATTTGGTTGAACTGATAGAAAGTTGCTGGGCAGCTTTTTCTCCCAAGGCCATTTTTATGGCTCTTATTTCGTTAAGGTCACCGACTGGGGTTGATGTACCGTGAGCATTGACATAGTCAATTTCCTCTGGAGCCAAACCGGAATCTTTGAGGGTCATTTTCATGGCTCGCGCGGGGCCTTCTGATGAGGGAGATGTCACATGGTGTGCGTCTGAACTGAAACCGTATCCTGTTATTTCACAGTAAATACGTGCTCCCCGTGCTTTGGCAAATTCGTAGTCTTCAAGAATTAGCATCCCTGAACCTTCGCCCATGACAAACCCGTCACGGTCTTTGTCGAAAGGCCGGCTTGCTTTCTGTGGATCATCATTTCTGGTACTTAGAGCATGCATTGACGCAAAACCTGCAATACCGAGTGGTGTCACACTTGATTCCGCACCGCCTGAAATTACAACTTTTGCATCACCACGTTCAATAGTTCGGGCTGCAGTGCCAATTGCGTGATTGGAAGATGCACAAGCTGAAACGGTGCAGGCGGTGTAACTTTTGGCTCGAAAAAGAAGTGAGACATATCCCGGTGCCAAATTATTTAAAGTCATCGGGATAAAAAACGGGCTGACACGTTTGGGGCCGTGCTCTTCAATAATTTTGGAGTATCGTTCTATACAGCCCAGTCCACCAATTCCGACGCCCATTGAAACACCTACTTCTTCTTCAAGATCTTCAGTGATCTCCAAGTTTGCGTCAAGCAAAGCTTCCTGTGTGGCACCAATTGAATACTGAATGAACAGATCCATTTTTTTGGCTTCTTTGATCGGAATGATTTCAGGCAGCTGGAAATTTTTTATTTCACCTGCAATCTGACAACGGAATAATTCAGGATCAAAATGAGTGATCCGGTCTATTCCAGATTGTCCATTGGTGCAGGCCTCCCAGGAAGAGGAGACATCATTTCCGAGAGGGGACATGCACCCGAGTCCCGTCACTACAACGCGGTTTCCCATGCTCTTTCAGATTGATTACGTGAAATGATGACAAGCACGATTATTTGTTAACTGTGCCACGTCTTCATTTAAAGTTTTTTATCGTTACTCAGGCTTTGGATTCAGCTATGAAATCCACTGCAGACTGAACGGTGGTAATTTTTTCTGCAGCCTCATCAGGAATATCTACCTCAAACTCCTCCTCTAGAGCCATCACCAGTTCTACAGTATCCAATGAGTCTGCATCTAAATCTTCAATGAAATGTGAACTCATTTTGATTTCTGATTCATCCTTACCTAATTGCTCACTTATGATTTGGATGACCTTAGCTTGTATTTCTTCCATTATANTTTTTGATTAAAGGTTTGAAAAATTAATTAAACGAGNTTTATTTTTTGTCAGATATGAAAAAAAATCAACCCTGTTTTTGCAAGTACTAATGTTTAGTACATTCCTCCATTCACATGCAGAATAGTTCCGGTAATGTACGAAGCCTCTTTTGAGGCCAAAAAAGCAACTGCATTAGCAATATCTTCTGCGTCTCCCATCCGGCCCAAAGGAATTTGCTGCAGGATTACTTCCTGCTGACTTTCATTGAGAGCTTGCGTCATTGCTGTATCTATAAATCCCGGGGCAACAGCATTGACTGTAATTCCCCGGACACCAACTTCACGGGCCAGTGACTTGGTAAAACCAACCAGAGCAGATTTAGTTGAACTATAATTGACTTGTCCCGGATTTCCAGTAAAGCCGACCACAGAAGAAATATTAATAATTTTCCCAGTACGCTGCTTTACCATTAGCCGGATCACTGCCTTGGTAACATTGAACACTCCATTGAGATTGACATCAATTACTTTTGACCACTGCTCCGATTTCATGCGCAGAAACAGATTGTCCTGCGTTATTCCTGCATTGTTGACTAAAATATGAATTCCACTCAGTTCATCGGTTATATTTTTAACCATCGCATCAATGGTTTCAATATTTGTTACATCTACCTCAAAAGTCATGCATTTACGGCCCAATGCTTCCACTTCTCCACGCACTTCCGCAACATCCGGACTTATATCCGCCAACACGATATCTGCTCCGGACCCTGCTAATCTTAAGGCAATAGTTTTACCAATACCCCTTCCAGCTCCAGTTATAAGTGCAGTCTGGCCTTCAAAATTCATGGCAGTTTCTGTAGTTTTATTGACAGTTAAACTCTTCTGTTGAGCAGATGTAATTGTTGCAGATTTTCTTTCTGACAAAGATACATCAGCGGATTTTAAAATAAATAATCAGCGTAAATACAAACAGCCAAATTGATTTGAGATGCATGTGCCAAATAACGCGGCTGTTAACTTCCTGAGGATTTAACAGCTTATTCTCTTCAGGAACAGGATCTATTCCAAGTTTATTCTGCAACATTATCCAAACAGAGACAACTTCTTGTTTCTTTTCAGAATAAGTCCACAGGCGTTGAAGATGATGATGGTATGGTGAGCGTAAAAAAAAGCGATATCGCTCAGCAATAGGCCTGCCTTTCCGCCACACCATGAACCTGAAAAATGTACGTTGAATGATAGAGGAAAGTACTGAAAAAACAAAAACTCCACCTACAATCGGTAAAAATAATTCTGCTTTTACAAAAATAAACATAGCTGAAACCATGCTGCCCAATGCAAGTGCCCCCAAGTCGCCCATGTAAATCAATGCTGGCGGAGAATTGTATTTTAGAAAAGCAACACCTGCACTAATGACCAGGGCAGAGAGAACTGCTAATTCCTTGATATCATGTGAAAGACTTGGGATCTTCAGCCTTGCCGCAAATTCTGGGTCTCCTCCTATGTAGGCCACAAGTCCGACAAACATGGCACAAGTCATCAAGGGTACAGTTGCCAGAGAGTCCATGCCGTCTGTCAAGTTAACTGCATTTGCTCCACCAACGATGATGATGGTCATGAATGGAATAAAAAGATATTTTGGCAAGTAAGGATATGCTGTTTTCAGCGGTACGAGTGGTACTACTAAATGTCCATCAATATCGACAAACAAATATAAACCGGTAACTACCAGCAGTGAAACAGCAAATTGAGCAGTCAGTCGCCATCGTCCGCTAATTCCATCTGCTTTTTCACTAAATGCTTTTCTGGTTTCATGTCCGGACTCAACGCGCCGCTTGTTGATGACTTTTGCTATATCGTCAATTGCTCCGATAATGCCAAACGAAAGCATGATCACCAACAGAGCCAGAACGTATTGATTCAGATTGCACCAGAGTAATGCTCCAAGCAAAATGCCCATAATCAAAACGCCGCCGCCCATGATGGGAGGTGCTCCCGTGTAAGGCTTAATATCAGCAGGAGTTGTGATAAAATCAGAAGTAATTCCTCGTTTCCTGAAAGCCCTGATTACACTCGGCATCATCCACACTATTAAAAAATAGGCAGTCAAAAAAGCCATACCACCGCGAAAAACGACAGACTTAAAAATCTGATATTGCCAAATTGAATGCAGAAGTTCAGCCAGCATTTCAGTCCTAAAATGTCATAAGTTCTTTTTCCTTTGCAGTGACTAACTCATCTACCATGTTAGTATGCTTATCTGTAACTTTCTGGACGTGATCCTGCGCCACTTTTTCTTCGTCCTGTGAAATGAGCTTATCCTTTTCCATTTGTTTCAAGTTGTCATTCCCTTCTCTGCGAACAATGCGTACTGCAATTTTCGAGTCCTCTCCAATTTTTTTGATCTGTTTTACGTAATCCTTTCGTCTCTCTTCAGTGAAAGGTGGAGTAACCGCACGAATGATATTTCCATCATTGGAGATACTGAAACCAAGGTTTGCGGCCTGCAAACTACGCTCAATTTCTTTGATCATAGTTTTTTCCCAGGGACTGATTGTCAACATCTGTGGTTCAGGAGTAGATATGTTTGCCACCTGATTAACAGGAGTTGGATTTCCGTAATATTCAACCTTGACTGCATCTAACATTGCAGGTGAAACACGTCCTGCATGAATACCGCTGAGATCCACTTTAAGACTCTCAATGGTAATATCCATCTTATGATCAACCATTTCTTCAACTTCCTGTGTGTTTTCCATAGTCATGAGCCTCTTTGCTTGATCAGTGTTCCAACGGTTTCTCCACAAACAGCCCTGAGGATTGCGTCAGGTTCCTGGTAGTCCAGGACCAAAATGGGGAGTTGATTATCTCTGCAAAAAGCAATGGCCGTTGCGTCCATCACTTTCAGATGTTTTTTGAGAACTTCGTCGTAATTTAACACATCGTAACGAACCGCATCAGAGTGGAGCTTGGGATCTTTGTCATAAACTCCATCAATTTTTGTTGCTTTTATGACAATTTCGGCACCCACCTCAGAAGCACGTAATACTGCAGCTGTATCTGTAGTAAAAAATGGATTTCCCGTTCCGGCGGCAAAAATCACTACTCGTTTTTTTTCCAAATGCCGGTCAGCTCTGCGTTTGATGTAAGGTTCCGCAATTGCGTTCAGCTCAATGGCTGATAAGACGCGAGTTAAAATACCTCGCTGTTCCAGCATTTCCTGCAGGCAGATACTGTTGATCACTGTAGCCAGCATTCCCATATGATCTCCGGCAACTCGGCCAACATTACCTTCAGCAGATTTGGATCCACGAAAAATGTTTCCTCCTCCAATCACAATCCCAACTTCTACACCAAGGTTGTGAATGGAGATTACACTTTCAGCCAGTGCCCTAATAGTATCATAATCAAACCCGGTACCGCGTTTCCCACCCAGAGTTTCTCCGCTCAGTTTAAGTAGAATACGTTTGTATTTAGGACTCATACAGGTAGTCTAGAACTGGAATTTAGCAAAGCTGTTGAAGTTAATTTTAACTCCAAGTTCCTTTGCAGTATTTTCAACCAATTGACTCACAGAAAGTTGCGGATCTTTGACAAAAGGTTGACTTTCAACACAAATTTCTTTGAGGAATTTTTTTAACCGTCCTTCAATCATTTTTTCAATGATATTTTCAGGTTTTCCGGATTCTCGTGCCTGGGCCGTAAAAACCTCTTTTTCTTTTTCAAGCACCTCTTTTGAAACCTGATCAGCATTTACTGCTTCTGCAGGAAATGCTGCAATGTGCATGGCAATGTCACGGGCCAATGTCTTCAGGCGTTCATCGTCACAAGGTTTGTCCGTTTCCAGTGGTACCGCAACTCCGATCTTGCCATTGCTGTGGATATATCCTCCATGAACACCATTACTTATTTCCATTTTTCTGCAGTCAAGAATCTGCATGTTCTCACCTAATTCAGCAATTTTTTCTGTCAACAAACTTTCAACACTGCCTTCACCTTCGACTAATGTCTGTTGTAAAACATTTTCCCCGCCTTGCTCAGACACTTGATTTGCAAGTTTGCTGATAAAATCCTGAAATATGTCGTTACGTGCTACAAAATCAGTTTCGCAGGCAACTTTTACCAAACCGGCACGTTTCCCATCTGTACTGACTGTAAAGCTTACCGCACCTTCACTGGTTTCCCGTGAAGATTTTTTCAGGGCTTTTGCCTGTCCTTTTTTCCGCAGATAATCTTGTGCTGCTTCCAGATCTCCGTCTGCTTCAACGAGGGCCTTCTTGCAATCCATCATTGCAACTCCGGTGATTTCCCGTAACTCTTTTACTGCTGCTGCTGTAATCGCTGCCATCTTGTTTATACTTCCAATGCTTATTAAGTTTTTATGTGGTTTCCGGACTTACAAGTTGTAAATCCGGAAAGATTATCTGGTAGGTACTGTTTATTTTTTTGTTTCCGATTTTTTAGCCTTAGTCGCTTTTGCTGCGGGAACTTTTTTCCCGGAAGCAGTTTCGGCTTTTTTTGCAGTAGCAGCAGTTTTTTTAGCTGGTGTTTTTTCCACTGCAGATTTGGCTTCGGTAACAACCTCAGCTTTTTTCTCCTTTGCTTTCACTTCAGGCTTTGCTTTCACTTCAGGCTTTGCTTTCACTTCAGGCTTTGCTTTTTCGGCAGCCACTTTTGTTTCAGCAGACTTTGGTCCCGGAGCAGCTTCGGTCTTCTCCTCTTTTATTTTGGCAGGAGTTTCTTCAGCTTTTTTCTCCTTTGCTTTTGCTTCAGNTTTTTTCTCTTCTTCAGCTTTTGCCTCAGAAACAACATCAGTTTCTTTCTCCTTTGCTTTCGCTGCAGGTTTTGCTTTTTTAGCAGCAGCTTTTTCTTCAGTAATCGATTCTATTCTAGTTTGTTTTCGAGCAGCAAGACCTTCCATGACTGCAGTAGCAATTACGTTTGCATAAAGGGCAACTGCACGTGGGGAATCGTCATTCCCAGGAATAACGAAGTCTATACCGGTAGGATCACAATTTGTATCAGCAATACCAACAACTGGTATTCCCAACTTTTGTGCCTCTTTCAATGCAAGCTGTTCTTTATGACAATCTGTAATGAAAAGCATCGATGGTACACTTTTCATATTCCGCACTCCGCCGAGTGAACGCTCTAACTTCACGCGTTTTCGCTCCATCATCAGAGCTTCTTTTTTGATCACACCCTCGTAACTGCCGTCTTCTCCAGCAACTTCTTCAAAGGTTTTCATTCGTGCGATTGACTGCTTTACAGTACCAAAGTTTGTTAACAAACCTCCCAGCCAGCGAAAATTGATGTAGGGGCACCCACACCGGTCGGCTTCTTCTTTAACGATACGTTGTATTTGGATTTTTGTGCCGACGAATAGTGGTACCCGTCCTTCTTCTGCAGAGGCTTTAACGTATTCGTAAGCTTCTTTGAGCTTGGTCAGTGTCTGACGCAGATCGATGACGTGAACACCGTTTTTTATGCCGTAGATGTACGGCGCCATGTTGGGATGCCAACGTTTTGTCTGGTGCCCGAAGTGGACTCCAGCTGCTAAAAATTGCTTCATTGAAATGACAGCCATAAAATCTCCTTATGATGGCTTGGTTAAATGTCCGCGGGATGTAATCGGACGAACTGGCTCTGAAGTGAATCATAAAGAATCGGCTCTGTTGTCCTCATCCCCTGACAGACAGATTCCGCTTCTCTTTAATAAAATTCTAAATTAAACTTATATTTATAGCTAATCTTCTGGTAGTTTACAAGTTATTTTTCAAGAAAATAGTAGAAGAAGTGATGATTCCGTCTTCAGCTCATCATGTCCAGGGCATCAGTTTTTGTTTGCAGCCTTCGCCAAAAGAAATGATGAAAATGGACTCTCTCTGCTTCAGTGCTGCATGGAGTGAACAAGATTATCGGGAAATGCAGGAGCAGCCTACTTTCTCAAATTGGCTGCTGCAAGTTCCAACTGCAGCTCAAGTAGGAATGCTGTCTTTCCAGTCAGTACCTCCGGAACTGCAAATCCTCAGATTAGCAGTTCTGCCGGATTGGAGGAAACAAGGGTTGGCTCAATTTATGTTAGAGCAGTTGGAAATAGTAGCGAAATCAGCTAATCTGGAATCACTCTGGCTCGAAGTCAATTCTGCAAACAAAGCTGCAACTGCATTGTATTACAAACAAGGTTATCAAGAAACAGGCATCCGAAAAAATTATTTTATAAATCCTTTGGGAGATGCACTTTTACTAAAAAAAAATCTTGAAGTATGATGACAAACAGGCCGCGCAATAAACGGAGTGTACGATAATACTATAATCAAATAACTATAACTGATGAACCTGTAATAAGTTCTAAATCCTTGTCATTTTGAGCGAAGTGAGAAATCTTGCATATGCTACTACGCTAATATCATTGAGTTTTATCCCTACGGTTGAAACGACAAATTGTGGATTTAAGACTTATAACGAAACCATCATAACTCTTATTTAAAAAGATTTCCCTTGAAAGAAGAAGCAATTATTCTCACCAGTGGATTGTTTGATTCTCATAACGCAAAGACTGCATTTGGTCTGATTCGTAATTCAGAACAATATGAAATTCTTGCAGTCATCGATCAAAACTTTGCCGGACAGGATGCAGGAAAACTCGTTGACGGTCAGGTGCTAGACATCCCAATTCATGCAACCATTAATGAATTTTTAAGAGCCAGAAGTTCAAGAAACAAACTGGCTTTGGAAGAAAGCGGACGTGGTGTATACGCAATTATTGGGATTGCAACTCAAGGCGGGGTAATCCCCGAGGGACTTCGTATAGAGTTACTGGAAGCACTGTCCAGTGGTATGCATGTTGTAAACGGTCTGCACCACTATCTGAGCGATGATCCTGAATTAGTACAAAGAGCTGAGAAAAATCAGGCCAAATTGCTTGATATTCGAAAACCCAAAAGTGCAAAGGATCACGCATTTTGGACAGGAAATATCCTGAATGTCCGTGCTCCAAGAATTGCCATGTTTGGAATGGACTGTGCCTTGGGTAAGCGCACTTCCAGTCTTTGGCTCAGAGATGCCTGTCGTAAGCAGGGCATTCGCACCGAAATGATTTACACCGGGCAGACCGGGAAACTGCAAGGTGGACGCTATGGATTTATTCTTGATTCAACCCTCAATGATTTTGTCAGCGGAGAACTGGAAGAGGCAATTTTTCGTTGTGATCAGGAGGAAAATCCTGACTTGATGCTGCTTGAAGGTCAGTCTTCTTTACGCAATCCTTCCGGACCATGCGGTTCAGAATATCTTTGCAGTGCACTGGCCAAAGGTGTGATTTTACAATATGCGCCAAAGCAGAAATATTACCTGACTGATGATGATCGAAAACTTTGGCCGATGCCGCCGATTGAGGAAGAATTGGAACTGATTCGTTTATATGGTTCTCAAACTTTGGCTATAACACTGAACAGTTACGAACTCACTAAAAAAGAACTGGAGTCAGAACAGCAAAAACTGGAAGAGCGTTTGGGCTTACCGGTTGTCTGTCCTATGGAAGAAGGGATGGAGCGACTTGTTCCTGTGGTACAGGAGTTTATTGCATCAGAAGCAGAAAATTAGAATCTACAGAGTGAGCTGTTGACTCATTGAAAGAAGTCTTTCAGTATTTTAAAAGTGTTAAGCTTGATAACTGACAACTGAGCCTATTTACTATTTTTCAGTCAATCTTGGAATTAATTCTGCGAAGTTACAGGGTCGACTGCGGATATCAAGTTGAGTTGCTAGTATTTTGTCCCAACCTGTTCGACAAGCTCCGGAAGAACCCGGCAAACAAAAAATATAAGTTCCGTTGGCAACTCCAGCAGTGACTCTTGACTGGATAGTTGAGGTGGAGATTTCATCATATGATATCCGGCGGAACAATTCACCGAAGCCCTCGATTACTTTGTCAAATAAAGGGAATACTGCTTCAGGAGTGCCGTCACGTCCGGTGAGTCCGGTGCCACCGGTGCTAAGGATAATGTCTACTGCCGGATCAACAATCCAGCGGGACAGTACTGCACGAATCTGATAAATATCATCAGGCACAATGCATTTTTCCGCCAGAATGTGCCCTTCTTCTGTGAGACGTTCAGTAAGTATTTTCCCGGAAGTATCGGTTTCTTCAGTTCGAGAATCAGAAACCACCAGAATTGAGATCCGGAGAGGTAGAAAATCAAGTTGTTTCATGTGCTAAACCTGTAATCGGTTTTTAATTTCAATAATTTTGAAAGACCATAGTGGACGGTTTCATTATTGGATTGTTGTCCATTGTCAGTTTATTAGTGTTAATTGTCAATTTAACTCATGACTGGCATTGTTCGACATTTGTGATAGATTGTCTGCAGTTTTGGAAATAAATACGGAACGGTTCCTAAAACAAGTTATGAGTGAAAACCTGCAGACAGGCAACTGAATGTGCAGTTAAGGAAACAAATTTGAGATGTTTTATCCATGAAATCTGCAAAGATAGCTAGTCTTTTCCGGAAGTTGAGCGACTCAATTCCGAATCCGAAGACGGAGCTTTGCTACCGGAATCCTTTCGAGTTATTGATTTCCGTAATTCTCAGTGCGCAGGCTACAGACGTTTCTGTAAACAAAGTTACTCCGGAATTATTTTCCGCATTTCCTACGCCTGAAGAAATGTTTGAGGCTGGTTCAGAAAAAGTATTTGCGCACATTCGGAGTATTGGACTTGCACCGACAAAATCAAAAAATATTGCTGCAACTTGTGGACAACTGGTGAAGTTGCACAAAGGGGAGGTTCCGGACAAAAGAGAGGATTTAGAGGCACTTCCGGGAGTGGGACGAAAAACGGCGAATGTGATTTTAAACACTGCATTTGGGGTGCCTGTGATTGCAGTTGATACTCACATCTTTCGGCTTTCAAACCGTACCGGGCTTGCACCAGGAGAAACTGTCATAAAAGTTGAACAAAAATTGATGTCAGTAGTTCCTGCAAAATGGAAAAAAGACGCACATCACTTGTTAATTCTGCATGGACGTTATGTCTGCAGGGCACGAAAACCTGATTGTGAACATTGTGTGATTTCCCAAGAATGCGAACATCCGGATAAAATAGTAACTTAAATCCTTGATCTTAACATAACCCACTTAATGATTTGTTAGCCATAGTATGAGCAGTTTTATCTTTATGGAAAATATTGGTGGGATCTTCTTAGTTTTCCTCAATGTTGTCACACCAGTTTTTATTCTTGTTGTTATAGGTTATTTTGTTGGCCCACGTCTAAAAATTGATGCACGTTCACTTTCAAGAACAGCCTATTTTGTGTTCATTCCGGCATTTGTATTTAATATTATCAGTGAGGCGAAAATTGATTCTGAATTGGCTTTACAGATGCTCAGCTTTATTCTTGTTGCCCAAATTGCGGTTGCTTTGCTGGGTTTTTTGGTTGGTAAAGCCCTGCGCCAGTCCAGGGAAATTACAGCCGCTTTCGTGCTGATTGCAACGTTTGGCAATGTTGGTAATTTTGGCCTGCCGTTAATTGTGTTTCGATGGGGAGAGACAGCCCGGACCTTTGCCACTGTTTATTTTGTGGCGACTGTCTTTATTTCTTTTGTAATTTGTGTTGGTGTGGCAAGTTGGGCCCGCAGCGGAGGTGTGACAGCTGTCTTTTCTGTTTTTAAAACACCGGCTTTAATAGCCCTGATTCCGGCTCTTGTTTTCAATATTACTGATGTAGAAGTACCAATTTTTCTGTCACGTTTGAGTGGACTCTTGGGGCAGGCAATGATCCCTGTGATGCTGATTACACTTGGGGTTCAAATGGGAGAGATTCCAAAAATAAAGATTAACTTCAACGTTTTTGCTGCAAGTACAGTACGTTTGATAGGAGGTCCTGTTTTGGCGCTGCTCATTGTACCCTATTTTGGGCTGGAAGGTCTGGAACGCAGTACCGGCATTCTTCAGGCAGCAATGCCCGCAGCTGTACTGGCTTCAATCATTGCATTGGAATACAAACTGCTTCCTGAATTTGTTACAACGACGGTACTCTTTTCAACGCTTTACAGCATTCTAACTTTGACAGTTATTCTGACTTTTATCTGATTCAGAGTGTTATGAATAATTTGTGGTGTGCTGAACAACAAGTAACAGCTGACCTTTTTTCAGAGTTACTGATACAGGATTGCTGATTACAAGATTTGAGACTCCGGAAGGTGTTTTTCCTGGAAGCAAATCATGACCGTCCAGAGAAAATTCTAATCCGTGTGTGACGACACCTTGAGCACCGCCGAAAAGCGGCAGCAGAGAAAGAATTGTTCCTGGCGGAAGATTCTCTTTCCAGTTGTCAAGAATAAACTCCATGCGTTCCAGCGGAGTCCACAAAATGAGGCGTACATTTGGGGTGTATTTAAATAGAATTTCCAGACTTGAAAGGAACTGATCATTACGACTACCTTCTGCTCCAAGAATGTGTATTTCTGTGCATTCGCGTTTCAAGCAATGTCGAACTGCTTTGTCGGCATCGTTGGTGTCTTGTTCTTTAACATGAAATAGCTTAGAGTTTGGCAATTTCTTCCGGACTTCCGGCTTAATTGAATCAAAATCACCAACCACTGCATCCGGGATCAGATTATAGCAGTACAGCTGATTTGCACCCCCATCGGCTGCTACCCGATAATCTGCTTCTTGCCATAACTGGTGCAACAGCTTTTCCGGAGGCGGATTACCATTGCAGATAATCAAGGCTATTTTTTGGGGCAGGCCCTCTTTTTGTTTATTAAATTCACTCATTGAGAAAATTTATGAAAGAACTCTTAAAAACTTTTCCTGTTGTCACAAAAATTCCAGTAATTTGGGGAGATATGGATTCATTTCAGCACGTAAATAATGTGATCTATTTTCGTTATTTTGAGAGTGCCCGAATCCAGTATTTTGAGACTTTAGGCTGGCTGAAAATAATTGAAAAAATGGGCATTGGTCCAATATTAGGCTCCACTTCCTGCCGCTATCGGATTCCCCTCACTTATCCGGACACTGTATTTGCGGGTGCAAAAATAACAGAATTGCACGAAAAACGTTTCACAATGGAGTATCTGCTCGTCAGTGAGAAGCATGCGGATCCGGTTGCAGAAGGTACTGGAATTGTGGTGTGCTACAACTATCAAAAAAATCAGACAACCCCTATTCCGGAAGTCATTCAACAATCTATTGAAAAACTTGAAGACCGCATTTTTTAGATTAATTAAAAATCGGTGCGGGAGGAATCTTTGGCTGAAGGAGGGAGATAATAAATCAGCTCGGTGGAATGCACTAAGCCCAACTCTTTGCGTGCAATCAATTCAATATATTCCTGACTGGTTTTCAGTGCAAAAACTTCTTCTTGCATTAAAGTTTTCTCAACCTTCATCGATTCTAGCTCTTGAATAAGCCTTTGTTCATGTGCTTCCAGTCGGCTGGTGGCTAATATTCCATAACTCCCAATCACTGAGATTATGAGCATAAACACACCAAACCCTGCAATTAAGACTATTGAGAACAACGAGCGCCACTCTTCAGTTTCTTTTGCCATGCCAACAACAGGAGTCTCTTGTACCTTTGGTGGAGAAAACAGTCCGCTAACATACAGAATTCTGTCATGATTCTTAAGCAGTTTTGACTGTTCAACTGGCTTGTTTTGCTGTTTAAGACTATTTTTTGAAGTTGGGTATTGCATTATTGAAAATTAAAAATAATCATCTGCTGGACACAGAAGTTTCGTTGCTCAAAGTAAATCAGGTGGATGCTTGTCTGTCTTAAGTTTTGTCGTAGAGAATGGTGCATTGAGCTTCCAGTTTAGCTCCTTCCTGAATTAATAGTTTTCCGGAAGGAACTTGTACCTCACCTTTAATATTTGCAGTTACATTCACCTCAAGGCGTTCATGGACCAGCAAATCACCATTGATTTTTCCTGCAACCAGTACTATATTACCTTCAATCTTTCCTTTGACTTGTCCAGTTTCCGAAACAACAATCTCCTGGTCGCAAAATACGGATCCATCTACTGTTCCACTCACAACCATTTTCTTTTGTGAGTGGATGGTACCCTCTACATATAGATCCTCACCCAGGAATCCAAGTCCTTTGTTTGCTGCAGTATTTTGGTTCGGCATGTTAATTTTTCAGCTTTGCACTCAATTTCGATAAA
>JGI11949J13268_1000073_pt1 | contig 17201 bp, 9 predicted proteins | sample DeeseametaMP2969_FD_13268 | JGI IMG/M metagenome (IMG submission 13268) | reverse complement strand
CACAGAGTCAAGATTTTCAGTATGGGAGATTCTTGAGCGCGCGCTCTTTAATGTGCTCGAAATCGGCTTCGGAAATGCGCGGGATCACTCGCCCAGGTGGACTTAGGCGGCTTACGGCCACCGTCATCAGGTGGTCACAGATCACCCACGCTTGTTTCGCCTGTAGCGGGGACTGCATAGGGTAAGCATGTGGGTTGTCAGGCTGCGACTTGGTAGAGAAAGGCAGCACTGTGACTTTGCCGTGAAGGGTCGTTTTCAGCGACATGATGAGCACGGGCCGTGTTTTCCAGAACTCGGGCAACTGGGCGTCGTCGGGTAGGTTGCACCAATACACCTGACGGATGCGTGGAGCACTCTTGACGGTTGGCGCAACGCGCGGCGGTGGGGTTTCTTCTGCCATTCTGTTCCGTCACCTTTTCCACGGCCAGCGCCAGCCGGGGCGTTGTGCCTCTTGCGGGGCAGGCAGCATCCGGCGCAAGTCCTCGATATGCTTCCCCCTCTCTTCCGCCAGTACCTCGGCCACGGCGGCGCGTTGTTCGGCCTCTGCCAACTGTGCTTTCAGCGTATTAACTTCACCGGGCAAGTGGGTGTTCTTGTTGGTAAAATTATCTGGTTTATCTTGTCCACCTGTTTTCGCGCTGTCCGTCCGTGGCTGGTAAACTCTGGCAAGTTCTGCAGGATCAATTTGCCACTGGCCTTTCCCGTCCTGAACACCAGAGACTTTGCCGATTTTCAGTGCTTTTGTGAGTGTTGGGCGGGATACTTGGTAAATCTTTACCGCCTCACGGATGGAAACATTAGCCACGATGAATACCCCTATTCGCTATCTTCGGCAGGATGGCCAAAGGCGGGCAAGTTCGGTTCTAGGCCGGGAAAGGATGGCTGAGAAACGGGTGGTAAACCTTGACCGGCTGGAAGCTGAAGCTCACCGACACGGGGCAGGCGGTGCAACTCTTCCTTGGCCGCATCGAGAGCACCAGCGGGTTGTTCATCCTCGCTGACCAGAACCTCGGCTTGCAGGCGCGAATGCCGGAGCTTGTCACGGCCTTCTGTCCACGCCACGCGGCTATTCAGAACATAGGCGTTTACCGTGCCACTTGCGCCAATCTGGACAACTTCGACCCAGTTCCCGGATTCCAGTATCTTGAGGGCGCGCTTCACTGTTGCAGGCGAGGAACCCATGAGTTTTGCGAGCACTTTGTGCGAGGCGACGATAGCGTTCTGTTCCCCGACATTCGCCACCAGGACATGCAGCAACGCCCCGGCAGCGGGCGACTTAACTGCCAGCCGACCCCACGCTTCATGCGCTGCGCGGTCGGTTTGGACGAAGTGTCCCCGCTGCTTCTTTGCAGGAAGCATTGCCCGTTCTCCCCCTAGCTCATCCATGACCTACCCCTAGCTCATCCATGTTCAAATATCAGTTAAATCTGCAGCATATCTTTATCTGCCTGCTCTAATTTCGACCATACTGACCCGTCAAATATCGGTCAACCTTGTTCAAATTTCGAGCAGACCTAGGTCACAGCTATGAGCTAGGGGTAGGTCACAGCTGTGACCTACCCCCCCCCCTTAAGTCTTTGTTTTTATTGGCTCGAAATTTTCCGCCTTCTAATGATCTATAGGAAGGCAAAAAATCCACGCTCGTTCGATCGGTAGCGCTCGTTAGTAAGCTGGCGAACGATCGGGCGGGGGTGGAGTTTTTGACTGACACAGGCGACGAAGGAGCCTGTTTATCTGTCAGTGCGTTTTTCGCACCGTTTCTGATGATGTTCGTGCTTACCACTGGCGAAACGCCAACCGGATGGGGTGGGTCAGGCAGGGAGGGGAAGGGTTATCCCCAATCTCGCCTTTCAACGCCTGTGGCTACGGTCGGATTGTGCTGAGAATGGAAAGAAGGTCGGTGGCTCCTCAGTTCTCATCACTAGGCGCTCGCTTGATCCAGAAGGCGCAGAAGCTCGATCCGTTGTCCTGGTCCACGACCTGCCCACCGAACCACGATCTACCGCAGTTGTAGCGCACCAAATCATCGACTGAGAGGGCCGACTTCGCCGTTTCCATCCCGTAGGCCAACAGAAGGCCCAGAACGGCCCCTGTGGCGAGCATGGAGGCCAACCATACCCAGAACCCGCCAAAGTAGCGCCACGCCTGTCTACGGGCCTCTCCGGCGGCCTGTGAGAGGCTTCGGGCGGCTTCGAGGCTCTCGGCCCGGGTTTTCTCGATAGCCCCCTCAGCGGCGCTCGCAGCGGCTTTGCTGGTCTCTTCCCGGAGCACTGCCGCAACGGCCAGCAAGCGATTGTCGATGGCTTTCTGGACTTCGGGGCCAACCTTGGACATCCGATCCACGCCCTCGGCCAGCATTTCGTGCAGGGCTTCGGCATCTTCCTTGTCCAGACTGGTCCGCTTCAGCCGTTCCATGTCCTGCCGGATCAGGGTGATTTCATCGACGAGCTGCTGGAAAGGATCTTTGACGCTCATGGACGCGCCGCCTTCGCAGCGACGCCATCCAGCTCTTCCAGCAACCCGACCAGCTCTTTTTGATCGACTTCGCGGGTGACGGCCCGACGCAGGAGGGCGGCGAGGGCACGGGCCTTTTCCGGGTCTTTCAGCGCGTTGGAGATTGCCACTGATCCGACGATGATCTTGCGGCGGGTTTCGCTGGCCTTCTGGCGTTCTTTCAAACGAGCCAGCTTGGCCTGCGTCGCTGCAATTTGCTGATCAATACTCCGCGCCATTCTGACCTCCGCACTCCTGACAGTTATTGATTTCTCGCAAAGGTTGAGGCAAGGTGCAAGACACGAAGTGCCCACTTATACAAACTCTTCGAGTTTGTGTGGGCGAGGGAGACTGGCGTTTCCCCTCGACCCCTAAGCGAAGTGCGGCACAGAATGGCGATCTATCATTTACGAGCTTCGATGATTTCCCGCAGTCAGGGCCGCAGCGCCACGGCGGCTATCGCCTATCGTGTAGCGGAGCGTATCGAAGACCGCCGTACCGGGCTGACCTTCGATTACGCGGCGCGGGGCGGTGTCGATCACACCGAAACCCTTGCCCCGGATCATGCACCGGATTGGGTCCGCGACCGATCCGAGCTGTGGAACCGCGTCGAGGAATCCGAGACCCGCAAGAACAGCCAGGTCGCCCGCGAGGTGCGCGTGGCCCTGCCTGCCGAGCTGACCCATGCGCAGCGTGTCGAGCTGGTTCGGGACTTCGCTCAGGAACAGTTCGTGGGCAGTGGCATGATCGCGGATATCGCGCTGCACGCGCCGGGGCGCGACGGCGATGATCGCAATCACCACGCCCACATTCTGCTGACCACCCGCGAGATTGGTCCCGAGGGCTTCACCACCAAAAACCGCGACTGGAACAAGGTCGAGGTTCTGGAGGGCTGGCGGGAGGCGTGGGCGCGGGACGCGAACACCGCCCTTGAGCGCGCCGGCATCGAGGATCGCGTGGATCATCGGACCTTGGAGGCACAGCGGGACGAGGCGCTTGAGCTGGCGGCGGCGGCACGGGAGCGCGGCGACGAGGGTGCGGAGCTGGTGCAGACCGTGCGCGCTATTGAGCTGGACCGCCCGCCGCTGCCCCAGCTTTCCCCCGGCGCGTGGCAGATGAAGGAACGCGGTATCGAGGTCGGGCGCGTCGGGGCCTGGCACGAGGCCAAGGCCCGTGCAGCCGAGGTGATGGAGGTTGCCCGCGAGCTGGCCGGGCATGTGCGTGATTGGCTCGACCGTGCGGCGGATCGCGTGTTGGATCGTCTCGGGCCGGAGCAATCCGAGCTGGCGCTTGCCGGAGGGCGTGAGGGCCGGGAGCAGGAACCCGACCTTGCCACGCGGCTGCGCGAGGCATGGGACGCCCGGAAAGATGGTCGAGAGCGGCAGGAGGCCGAGACCTCAGAACGGGCAGCCCCGGACGATCTTGCGGCGCGGTTACGGGCCGCAGCTGCCGGGATCGACCGGGAGGCACTCAGTGACCGGGTTTCCACGTTGCGCGAGGGCCGCGAGGCCGAGGAGCAGCACGTCGCGCAGGAGCAGGAGCAGGAGCGGCAGCGCGCAAAGGAACTGGAAAAGGAGCAGGAGCGTGAAGTTCATGCCCGCCGCGACCGAGGGCATGATTACGGATTGTAGACCTTCGCTGCGCTGCTCACGAACAACCGCAGAGCGGACAAAGCAGACCTTTCCCTTTCGAGAACAATGACCGCTCTGATGACTAAAAACCACAAATAACGTAGAAGAGTGGCCTTGAAAGAAACCATTCGTATGGTATGTTTATCGAAAATCGACGGAGATGTTGAAATGAACGCCATGCTTGCTGCCTACACGGCTCTGGGAGCCGCCATTATCCTAGAGGTCAGCGGTTCGACCCTGCTGAAATTGTCCCAACAGTTTACGAAGCTGTGGCCATCTCTCGGGATGCTGGTCTGCTTTATCCTGTCCCTTTACTGTCTTTCTCTTGCGTTGAAGATGGTGCCTCTTGGTGTGGCCTACGCCGTTTGGGCTGGTCTCGGCATCGTCCTGACGGCGGTGGTCAGTGTCGTCGTGTTTAAGATGGCTCTGGATTTCTGGGCGGTAACGGGAATTGCTATGATCGTCGGCGGTGTGCTTGTCATGAACTTGCTGTCTGGTAGCGTCTCACATTGAGATGCCAGAAGCACATAAACGCGTCAAAGACCCACAAGCCGTTAGACGCCGCCTCATGGATGAAGCCAAAAAGCTCGCCATTGAAAGCGGCATCTCGGCAATAACAGTTCAAGCCGTTGCGTCTGCTGCCGGTGTCACTAAAGGCGGCTTCCTTCATCACTTCCCGAGCAAGCAGGCCTTGATTGATGCGATCTTCGAGGAAGTCTTAGACCAACTGGCTTCTGAGATTGGGGCTCGGGCCTCGAAGGATCGTGTTGCGCATGGAGCGTTCACCCGTGCCTATATTGATCTGGCCTTTGGTGGTGAAGAACCGGCCATGGATCAGACATGGATCGCTCTTTCGCTCCTCATGCTGGATGATCCGGCTCTTCGGATGAAATGGACAGAGTGGCTGAATGACCAACTCTCTGAATACGGTGAAGATCAAGGCAACGTCGAACTAAGCATTGCTCGGTTTGCCGTAGACGGAGCTTGGCTGGCCCAACACTTCGGGGTGGCGATCCCGGAGCGGAAGAGTATGCACGAAGCTCTGACGAAGAGTACCTTTTCCGCTGGCAAACGAGGATAGCTCGCGACCCACTTTCCGAAAGCGGTCGTTCGTGCGACGCGCAGCATTCTGTATTCTGGGCTCAGAGTCAGATTTCGCCGCGCTCTGCATGAACGGCTGCTTTACTGAACCCGTAAGGGCATCGAGCGTTCCGATATTTGAGGTCTTCACGCTCGATGCCCTTGCTACCGGCGCACCTAGTTGCTGACGGAACTCACACGGTAGATATTTCATGAAGAAGGTCTGAAAAAACGAAAGGGGCGGCCTAGCCACCCCTTCGCATCTATTTCCCACCTAAGGGAAGCGGTCACGGTTGCCCGCGCCGTATCTGGCTCTTTAGGTAGCATCCTGTGGCCACAGAGTCAAGATTTTCAGTATGGGAGATTCTTGAGCGCGCGCTCTTTAATGTGCTCGAAATCGGCTTCGGAAATGCGCGGGATCACTCGCCCAGGTGGACTTAGGCGGCTTACGGCCACCGTCATCAGGTGGTCACAGATCACCCACGCTTGTTTCGCCTGTAGCGGGGACTGCATAGGGTAAGCATGTGGGTTGTCAGGCTGCGACTTGGTAGAGAAAGGCAGCACTGTGACTTTGCCGTGAAGGGTCGTTTTCAGCGACATGATGAGCACGGGCCGTGTTTTCCAGAACTCGGGCAACTGGGCGTCGTCGGGTAGGTTGCACCAATACACCTGACGGATGCGTGGAGCACTCTTGACGGTTGGCGCAACGCGCGGCGGTGGGGTTTCTTCTGCCATTCTGTTCCGTCACCTTTTCCACGGCCAGCGCCAGCCGGGGCGTTGTGCCTCTTGCGGGGCAGGCAGCATCCGGCGCAAGTCCTCGATATGCTTCCCCCTCTCTTCCGCCAGTACCTCGGCCACGGCGGCGCGTTGTTCGGCCTCTGCCAACTGTGCTTTCAGCGTATTAACTTCACCGGGCAAGTGGGTGTTCTTGTTGGTAAAATTATCTGGTTTATCTTGTCCACCTGTTTTCGCGCTGTCCGTCCGTGGCTGGTAAACTCTGGCAAGTTCTGCAGGATCAATTTGCCACTGGCCTTTCCCGTCCTGAACACCAGAGACTTTGCCGATTTTCAGTGCTTTTGTGAGTGTTGGGCGGGATACTTGGTAAATCTTTACCGCCTCACGGATGGAAACATTAGCCACGATGAATACCCCTATTCGCTATCTTCGGCAGGATGGCCAAAGGCGGGCAAGTTCGGTTCTAGGCCGGGAAAGGATGGCTGAGAAACGGGTGGTAAACCTTGACCGGCTGGAAGCTGAAGCTCACCGACACGGGGCAGGCGGTGCAACTCTTCCTTGGCCGCATCGAGAGCACCAGCGGGTTGTTCATCCTCGCTGACCAGAACCTCGGCTTGCAGGCGCGAATGCCGGAGCTTGTCACGGCCTTCTGTCCACGCCACGCGGCTATTCAGAACATAGGCGTTTACCGTGCCACTTGCGCCAATCTGGACAACTTCGACCCAGTTCCCGGATTCCAGTATCTTGAGGGCGCGCTTCACTGTTGCAGGCGAGGAACCCATGAGTTTTGCGAGCACTTTGTGCGAGGCGACGATAGCGTTCTGTTCCCCGACATTCGCCACCAGGACATGCAGCAACGCCCCGGCAGCGGGCGACTTAACTGCCAGCCGACCCCACGCTTCATGCGCTGCGCGGTCGGTTTGGACGAAGTGTCCCCGCTGCTTCTTTGCAGGAAGCATTGCCCGTTCTCCCCCTAGCTCATCCATGACCTACCCCTAGCTCATCCATGTTCAAATATCAGTTAAATCTGCAGCATATCTTTATCTGCCTGCTCTAATTTCGACCATACTGACCCGTCAAATATCGGTCAACCTTGTTCAAATTTCGAGCAGACCTAGGTCACAGCTATGAGCTAGGGGTAGGTCACAGCTGTGACCTACCCCCCCCCCTTAAGTCTTTGTTTTTATTGGCTCGAAATTTTCCGCCTTCTAATGATCTATAGGAAGGCAAAAAATCCACGCTCGTTCGATCGGTAGCGCTCGTTAGTAAGCTGGCGAACGATCGGGCGGGGGTGGAGTTTTTGACTGACACAGGCGACGAAGGAGCCTGTTTATCTGTCAGTGCGTTTTTCGCACCGTTTCTGATGATGTTCGTGCTTACCACTGGCGAAACGCCAACCGGATGGGGTGGGTCAGGCAGGGAGGGGAAGGGTTATCCCCAATCTCGCCTTTCAACGCCTGTGGCTACGGTCGGATTGTGCTGAGAATGGAAAGAAGGTCGGTGGCTCCTCAGTTCTCATCACTAGGCGCTCGCTTGATCCAGAAGGCGCAGAAGCTCGATCCGTTGTCCTGGTCCACGACCTGCCCACCGAACCACGATCTACCGCAGTTGTAGCGCACCAAATCATCGACTGAGAGGGCCGACTTCGCCGTTTCCATCCCGTAGGCCAACAGAAGGCCCAGAACGGCCCCTGTGGCGAGCATGGAGGCCAACCATACCCAGAACCCGCCAAAGTAGCGCCACGCCTGTCTACGGGCCTCTCCGGCGGCCTGTGAGAGGCTTCGGGCGGCTTCGAGGCTCTCGGCCCGGGTTTTCTCGATAGCCCCCTCAGCGGCGCTCGCAGCGGCTTTGCTGGTCTCTTCCCGGAGCACTGCCGCAACGGCCAGCAAGCGATTGTCGATGGCTTTCTGGACTTCGGGGCCAACCTTGGACATCCGATCCACGCCCTCGGCCAGCATTTCGTGCAGGGCTTCGGCATCTTCCTTGTCCAGACTGGTCCGCTTCAGCCGTTCCATGTCCTGCCGGATCAGGGTGATTTCATCGACGAGCTGCTGGAAAGGATCTTTGACGCTCATGGACGCGCCGCCTTCGCAGCGACGCCATCCAGCTCTTCCAGCAACCCGACCAGCTCTTTTTGATCGACTTCGCGGGTGACGGCCCGACGCAGGAGGGCGGCGAGGGCACGGGCCTTTTCCGGGTCTTTCAGCGCGTTGGAGATTGCCACTGATCCGACGATGATCTTGCGGCGGGTTTCGCTGGCCTTCTGGCGTTCTTTCAAACGAGCCAGCTTGGCCTGCGTCGCTGCAATTTGCTGATCAATACTCCGCGCCATTCTGACCTCCGCACTCCTGACAGTTATTGATTTCTCGCAAAGGTTGAGGCAAGGTGCAAGACACGAAGTGCCCACTTATACAAACTCTTCGAGTTTGTGTGGGCGAGGGAGACTGGCGTTTCCCCTCGACCCCTAAGCGAAGTGCGGCACAGAATGGCGATCTATCATTTACGAGCTTCGATGATTTCCCGCAGTCAGGGCCGCAGCGCCACGGCGGCTATCGCCTATCGTGTAGCGGAGCGTATCGAAGACCGCCGTACCGGGCTGACCTTCGATTACGCGGCGCGGGGCGGTGTCGATCACACCGAAACCCTTGCCCCGGATCATGCACCGGATTGGGTCCGCGACCGATCCGAGCTGTGGAACCGCGTCGAGGAATCCGAGACCCGCAAGAACAGCCAGGTCGCCCGCGAGGTGCGCGTGGCCCTGCCTGCCGAGCTGACCCATGCGCAGCGTGTCGAGCTGGTTCGGGACTTCGCTCAGGAACAGTTCGTGGGCAGTGGCATGATCGCGGATATCGCGCTGCACGCGCCGGGGCGCGACGGCGATGATCGCAATCACCACGCCCACATTCTGCTGACCACCCGCGAGATTGGTCCCGAGGGCTTCACCACCAAAAACCGCGACTGGAACAAGGTCGAGGTTCTGGAGGGCTGGCGGGAGGCGTGGGCGCGGGACGCGAACACCGCCCTTGAGCGCGCCGGCATCGAGGATCGCGTGGATCATCGGACCTTGGAGGCACAGCGGGACGAGGCGCTTGAGCTGGCGGCGGCGGCACGGGAGCGCGGCGACGAGGGTGCGGAGCTGGTGCAGACCGTGCGCGCTATTGAGCTGGACCGCCCGCCGCTGCCCCAGCTTTCCCCCGGCGCGTGGCAGATGAAGGAACGCGGTATCGAGGTCGGGCGCGTCGGGGCCTGGCACGAGGCCAAGGCCCGTGCAGCCGAGGTGATGGAGGTTGCCCGCGAGCTGGCCGGGCATGTGCGTGATTGGCTCGACCGTGCGGCGGATCGCGTGTTGGATCGTCTCGGGCCGGAGCAATCCGAGCTGGCGCTTGCCGGAGGGCGTGAGGGCCGGGAGCAGGAACCCGACCTTGCCACGCGGCTGCGCGAGGCATGGGACGCCCGGAAAGATGGTCGAGAGCGGCAGGAGGCCGAGACCTCAGAACGGGCAGCCCCGGACGATCTTGCGGCGCGGTTACGGGCCGCAGCTGCCGGGATCGACCGGGAGGCACTCAGTGACCGGGTTTCCACGTTGCGCGAGGGCCGCGAGGCCGAGGAGCAGCACGTCGCGCAGGAGCAGGAGCAGGAGCGGCAGCGCGCAAAGGAACTGGAAAAGGAGCAGGAGCGTGAAGTTCATGCCCGCCGCGACCGAGGGCATGATTACGGATTGTAGACCTTCGCTGCGCTGCTCACGAACAACCGCAGAGCGGACAAAGCAGACCTTTCCCTTTCGAGAACAATGACCGCTCTGATGACTAAAAACCACAAATAACGTAGAAGAGTGGCCTTGAAAGAAACCATTCGTATGGTATGTTTATCGAAAATCGACGGAGATGTTGAAATGAACGCCATGCTTGCTGCCTACACGGCTCTGGGAGCCGCCATTATCCTAGAGGTCAGCGGTTCGACCCTGCTGAAATTGTCCCAACAGTTTACGAAGCTGTGGCCATCTCTCGGGATGCTGGTCTGCTTTATCCTGTCCCTTTACTGTCTTTCTCTTGCGTTGAAGATGGTGCCTCTTGGTGTGGCCTACGCCGTTTGGGCTGGTCTCGGCATCGTCCTGACGGCGGTGGTCAGTGTCGTCGTGTTTAAGATGGCTCTGGATTTCTGGGCGGTAACGGGAATTGCTATGATCGTCGGCGGTGTGCTTGTCATGAACTTGCTGTCTGGTAGCGTCTCACATTGAGATGCCAGAAGCACATAAACGCGTCAAAGACCCACAAGCCGTTAGACGCCGCCTCATGGATGAAGCCAAAAAGCTCGCCATTGAAAGCGGCATCTCGGCAATAACAGTTCAAGCCGTTGCGTCTGCTGCCGGTGTCACTAAAGGCGGCTTCCTTCATCACTTCCCGAGCAAGCAGGCCTTGATTGATGCGATCTTCGAGGAAGTCTTAGACCAACTGGCTTCTGAGATTGGGGCTCGGGCCTCGAAGGATCGTGTTGCGCATGGAGCGTTCACCCGTGCCTATATTGATCTGGCCTTTGGTGGTGAAGAACCGGCCATGGATCAGACATGGATCGCTCTTTCGCTCCTCATGCTGGATGATCCGGCTCTTCGGATGAAATGGACAGAGTGGCTGAATGACCAACTCTCTGAATACGGTGAAGATCAAGGCAACGTCGAACTAAGCATTGCTCGGTTTGCCGTAGACGGAGCTTGGCTGGCCCAACACTTCGGGGTGGCGATCCCGGAGCGGAAGAGTATGCACGAAGCTCTGACGAAGAGTACCTTTTCCGCTGGCAAACGAGGATAGCTCGCGACCCACTTTCCGAAAGCGGTCGTTCGTGCGACGCGCAGCATTCTGTATTCTGGGCTCAGAGTCAGATTTCGCCGCGCTCTGCATGAACGGCTGCTTTACTGAACCCGTAAGGGCATCGAGCGTTCCGATATTTGAGGTCTTCACGCTCGATGCCCTTGCTACCGGCGCACCTAGTTGCTGACGGAACTCACACGGTAGATATTTCATGAAGAAGGTCTGAAAAAACGAAAGGGGCGGCCTAGCCACCCCTTCGCATCTATTTCCCACCTAAGGGAAGCGGTCACGGTTGCCCGCGCCGTATCTGGCTCTTTAGGTAGCATCCTGTGGCCACAGAGTCAAGATTTTCAGTATGGGAGATTCTTGAGCGCGCGCTCTTTAATGTGCTCGAAATCGGCTTCGGAAATGCGCGGGATCACTCGCCCAGGTGGACTTAGGCGGCTTACGGCCACCGTCATCAGGTGGTCACAGATCACCCACGCTTGTTTCGCCTGTAGCGGGGACTGCATAGGGTAAGCATGTGGGTTGTCAGGCTGCGACTTGGTAGAGAAAGGCAGCACTGTGACTTTGCCGTGAAGGGTCGTTTTCAGCGACATGATGAGCACGGGCCGTGTTTTCCAGAACTCGGGCAACTGGGCGTCGTCGGGTAGGTTGCACCAATACACCTGACGGATGCGTGGAGCACTCTTGACGGTTGGCGCAACGCGCGGCGGTGGGGTTTCTTCTGCCATTCTGTTCCGTCACCTTTTCCACGGCCAGCGCCAGCCGGGGCGTTGTGCCTCTTGCGGGGCAGGCAGCATCCGGCGCAAGTCCTCGATATGCTTCCCCCTCTCTTCCGCCAGTACCTCGGCCACGGCGGCGCGTTGTTCGGCCTCTGCCAACTGTGCTTTCAGCGTATTAACTTCACCGGGCAAGTGGGTGTTCTTGTTGGTAAAATTATCTGGTTTATCTTGTCCACCTGTTTTCGCGCTGTCCGTCCGTGGCTGGTAAACTCTGGCAAGTTCTGCAGGATCAATTTGCCACTGGCCTTTCCCGTCCTGAACACCAGAGACTTTGCCGATTTTCAGTGCTTTTGTGAGTGTTGGGCGGGATACTTGGTAAATCTTTACCGCCTCACGGATGGAAACATTAGCCACGATGAATACCCCTATTCGCTATCTTCGGCAGGATGGCCAAAGGCGGGCAAGTTCGGTTCTAGGCCGGGAAAGGATGGCTGAGAAACGGGTGGTAAACCTTGACCGGCTGGAAGCTGAAGCTCACCGACACGGGGCAGGCGGTGCAACTCTTCCTTGGCCGCATCGAGAGCACCAGCGGGTTGTTCATCCTCGCTGACCAGAACCTCGGCTTGCAGGCGCGAATGCCGGAGCTTGTCACGGCCTTCTGTCCACGCCACGCGGCTATTCAGAACATAGGCGTTTACCGTGCCACTTGCGCCAATCTGGACAACTTCGACCCAGTTCCCGGATTCCAGTATCTTGAGGGCGCGCTTCACTGTTGCAGGCGAGGAACCCATGAGTTTTGCGAGCACTTTGTGCGAGGCGACGATAGCGTTCTGTTCCCCGACATTCGCCACCAGGACATGCAGCAACGCCCCGGCAGCGGGCGACTTAACTGCCAGCCGACCCCACGCTTCATGCGCTGCGCGGTCGGTTTGGACGAAGTGTCCCCGCTGCTTCTTTGCAGGAAGCATTGCCCGTTCTCCCCCTAGCTCATCCATGACCTACCCCTAGCTCATCCATGTTCAAATATCAGTTAAATCTGCAGCATATCTTTATCTGCCTGCTCTAATTTCGACCATACTGACCCGTCAAATATCGGTCAACCTTGTTCAAATTTCGAGCAGACCTAGGTCACAGCTATGAGCTAGGGGTAGGTCACAGCTGTGACCTACCCCCCCCCCTTAAGTCTTTGTTTTTATTGGCTCGAAATTTTCCGCCTTCTAATGATCTATAGGAAGGCAAAAAATCCACGCTCGTTCGATCGGTAGCGCTCGTTAGTAAGCTGGCGAACGATCGGGCGGGGGTGGAGTTTTTGACTGACACAGGCGACGAAGGAGCCTGTTTATCTGTCAGTGCGTTTTTCGCACCGTTTCTGATGATGTTCGTGCTTACCACTGGCGAAACGCCAACCGGATGGGGTGGGTCAGGCAGGGAGGGGAAGGGTTATCCCCAATCTCGCCTTTCAACGCCTGTGGCTACGGTCGGATTGTGCTGAGAATGGAAAGAAGGTCGGTGGCTCCTCAGTTCTCATCACTAGGCGCTCGCTTGATCCAGAAGGCGCAGAAGCTCGATCCGTTGTCCTGGTCCACGACCTGCCCACCGAACCACGATCTACCGCAGTTGTAGCGCACCAAATCATCGACTGAGAGGGCCGACTTCGCCGTTTCCATCCCGTAGGCCAACAGAAGGCCCAGAACGGCCCCTGTGGCGAGCATGGAGGCCAACCATACCCAGAACCCGCCAAAGTAGCGCCACGCCTGTCTACGGGCCTCTCCGGCGGCCTGTGAGAGGCTTCGGGCGGCTTCGAGGCTCTCGGCCCGGGTTTTCTCGATAGCCCCCTCAGCGGCGCTCGCAGCGGCTTTGCTGGTCTCTTCCCGGAGCACTGCCGCAACGGCCAGCAAGCGATTGTCGATGGCTTTCTGGACTTCGGGGCCAACCTTGGACATCCGATCCACGCCCTCGGCCAGCATTTCGTGCAGGGCTTCGGCATCTTCCTTGTCCAGACTGGTCCGCTTCAGCCGTTCCATGTCCTGCCGGATCAGGGTGATTTCATCGACGAGCTGCTGGAAAGGATCTTTGACGCTCATGGACGCGCCGCCTTCGCAGCGACGCCATCCAGCTCTTCCAGCAACCCGACCAGCTCTTTTTGATCGACTTCGCGGGTGACGGCCCGACGCAGGAGGGCGGCGAGGGCACGGGCCTTTTCCGGGTCTTTCAGCGCGTTGGAGATTGCCACTGATCCGACGATGATCTTGCGGCGGGTTTCGCTGGCCTTCTGGCGTTCTTTCAAACGAGCCAGCTTGGCCTGCGTCGCTGCAATTTGCTGATCAATACTCCGCGCCATTCTGACCTCCGCACTCCTGACAGTTATTGATTTCTCGCAAAGGTTGAGGCAAGGTGCAAGACACGAAGTGCCCACTTATACAAACTCTTCGAGTTTGTGTGGGCGAGGGAGACTGGCGTTTCCCCTCGACCCCTAAGCGAAGTGCGGCACAGAATGGCGATCTATCATTTACGAGCTTCGATGATTTCCCGCAGTCAGGGCCGCAGCGCCACGGCGGCTATCGCCTATCGTGTAGCGGAGCGTATCGAAGACCGCCGTACCGGGCTGACCTTCGATTACGCGGCGCGGGGCGGTGTCGATCACACCGAAACCCTTGCCCCGGATCATGCACCGGATTGGGTCCGCGACCGATCCGAGCTGTGGAACCGCGTCGAGGAATCCGAGACCCGCAAGAACAGCCAGGTCGCCCGCGAGGTGCGCGTGGCCCTGCCTGCCGAGCTGACCCATGCGCAGCGTGTCGAGCTGGTTCGGGACTTCGCTCAGGAACAGTTCGTGGGCAGTGGCATGATCGCGGATATCGCGCTGCACGCGCCGGGGCGCGACGGCGATGATCGCAATCACCACGCCCACATTCTGCTGACCACCCGCGAGATTGGTCCCGAGGGCTTCACCACCAAAAACCGCGACTGGAACAAGGTCGAGGTTCTGGAGGGCTGGCGGGAGGCGTGGGCGCGGGACGCGAACACCGCCCTTGAGCGCGCCGGCATCGAGGATCGCGTGGATCATCGGACCTTGGAGGCACAGCGGGACGAGGCGCTTGAGCTGGCGGCGGCGGCACGGGAGCGCGGCGACGAGGGTGCGGAGCTGGTGCAGACCGTGCGCGCTATTGAGCTGGACCGCCCGCCGCTGCCCCAGCTTTCCCCCGGCGCGTGGCAGATGAAGGAACGCGGTATCGAGGTCGGGCGCGTCGGGGCCTGGCACGAGGCCAAGGCCCGTGCAGCCGAGGTGATGGAGGTTGCCCGCGAGCTGGCCGGGCATGTGCGTGATTGGCTCGACCGTGCGGCGGATCGCGTGTTGGATCGTCTCGGGCCGGAGCAATCCGAGCTGGCGCTTGCCGGAGGGCGTGAGGGCCGGGAGCAGGAACCCGACCTTGCCACGCGGCTGCGCGAGGCATGGGACGCCCGGAAAGATGGTCGAGAGCGGCAGGAGGCCGAGACCTCAGAACGGGCAGCCCCGGACGATCTTGCGGCGCGGTTACGGGCCGCAGCTGCCGGGATCGACCGGGAGGCACTCAGTGACCGGGTTTCCACGTTGCGCGAGGGCCGCGAGGCCGAGGAGCAGCACGTCGCGCAGGAGCAGGAGCAGGAGCGGCAGCGCGCAAAGGAACTGGAAAAGGAGCAGGAGCGTGAAGTTCATGCCCGCCGCGACCGAGGGCATGATTACGGATTGTAGACCTTCGCTGCGCTGCTCACGAACAACCGCAGAGCGGACAAAGCAGACCTTTCCCTTTCGAGAACAATGACCGCTCTGATGACTAAAAACCACAAATAACGTAGAAGAGTGGCCTTGAAAGAAACCATTCGTATGGTATGTTTATCGAAAATCGACGGAGATGTTGAAATGAACGCCATGCTTGCTGCCTACACGGCTCTGGGAGCCGCCATTATCCTAGAGGTCAGCGGTTCGACCCTGCTGAAATTGTCCCAACAGTTTACGAAGCTGTGGCCATCTCTCGGGATGCTGGTCTGCTTTATCCTGTCCCTTTACTGTCTTTCTCTTGCGTTGAAGATGGTGCCTCTTGGTGTGGCCTACGCCGTTTGGGCTGGTCTCGGCATCGTCCTGACGGCGGTGGTCAGTGTCGTCGTGTTTAAGATGGCTCTGGATTTCTGGGCGGTAACGGGAATTGCTATGATCGTCGGCGGTGTGCTTGTCATGAACTTGCTGTCTGGTAGCGTCTCACATTGAGATGCCAGAAGCACATAAACGCGTCAAAGACCCACAAGCCGTTAGACGCCGCCTCATGGATGAAGCCAAAAAGCTCGCCATTGAAAGCGGCATCTCGGCAATAACAGTTCAAGCCGTTGCGTCTGCTGCCGGTGTCACTAAAGGCGGCTTCCTTCATCACTTCCCGAGCAAGCAGGCCTTGATTGATGCGATCTTCGAGGAAGTCTTAGACCAACTGGCTTCTGAGATTGGGGCTCGGGCCTCGAAGGATCGTGTTGCGCATGGAGCGTTCACCCGTGCCTATATTGATCTGGCCTTTGGTGGTGAAGAACCGGCCATGGATCAGACATGGATCGCTCTTTCGCTCCTCATGCTGGATGATCCGGCTCTTCGGATGAAATGGACAGAGTGGCTGAATGACCAACTCTCTGAATACGGTGAAGATCAAGGCAACGTCGAACTAAGCATTGCTCGGTTTGCCGTAGACGGAGCTTGGCTGGCCCAACACTTCGGGGTGGCGATCCCGGAGCGGAAGAGTATGCACGAAGCTCTGACGAAGAGTACCTTTTCCGCTGGCAAACGAGGATAGCTCGCGACCCACTTTCCGAAAGCGGTCGTTCGTGCGACGCGCAGCATTCTGTATTCTGGGCTCAGAGTCAGATTTCGCCGCGCTCTGCATGAACGGCTGCTTTACTGAACCCGTAAGGGCATCGAGCGTTCCGATATTTGAGGTCTTCACGCTCGATGCCCTTGCTACCGGCGCACCTAGTTGCTGACGGAACTCACACGGTAGATATTTCATGAAGAAGGTCTGAAAAAACGAAAGGGGCGGCCTAGCCACCCCTTCGCATCTATTTCCCACCTAAGGGAAGCGGTCACGGTTGCCCGCGCCGTATCTGGCTCTTTAGGTAGCATCCTGTGGCCACAGAGTCAAGATTTTCAGTATGGGAGATTCTTGAGCGCGCGCTCTTTAATGTGCTCGAAATCGGCTTCGGAAATGCGCGGGATCACTCGCCCAGGTGGACTTAGGCGGCTTACGGCCACCGTCATCAGGTGGTCACAGATCACCCACGCTTGTTTCGCCTGTAGCGGGGACTGCATAGGGTAAGCATGTGGGTTGTCAGGCTGCGACTTGGTAGAGAAAGGCAGCACTGTGACTTTGCCGTGAAGGGTCGTTTTCAGCGACATGATGAGCACGGGCCGTGTTTTCCAGAACTCGGGCAACTGGGCGTCGTCGGGTAGGTTGCACCAATACACCTGACGGATGCGTGGAGCACTCTTGACGGTTGGCGCAACGCGCGGCGGTGGGGTTTCTTCTGCCATTCTGTTCCGTCACCTTTTCCACGGCCAGCGCCAGCCGGGGCGTTGTGCCTCTTGCGGGGCAGGCAGCATCCGGCGCAAGTCCTCGATATGCTTCCCCCTCTCTTCCGCCAGTACCTCGGCCACGGCGGCGCGTTGTTCGGCCTCTGCCAACTGTGCTTTCAGCGTATTAACTTCACCGGGCAAG
>JGI11949J13268_1000012_pt1 | contig 79503 bp, 69 predicted proteins | sample DeeseametaMP2969_FD_13268 | JGI IMG/M metagenome (IMG submission 13268) | reverse complement strand
CAGATCAAGGCGGGCGGGGCGGTGACCCTGACCGGATCACTGCCCGCCGATATCCAGATCGGATTGAACAACCTCGTGCTGATCGATCCATCGCTGTATCGCACGTCGCTTGATGGCAACCTGCGTCTTGCGGGACCGCTTTCGGGGGGGGCGAATATCAGCGGTCAGATCGACGTGGGCGAGACCGAGGTAAGCGTGCCGTCAACCGGTATGACCAGCATCGGTGATATTCCACAGATCGATTTCATCGGCGCGCCAGCAGATGTTGTGGCGACCCGTCGCAAGGCCGGTTTGACCGGTGCCGACGCGGGCACGGATCCCGCGGCAAGTGGCGACAGCGGGCCGGGGTTTGGCCTGAACGTCCGCATCAATGCGCCACGGCGGATTTTCGTGCGCGGCCGTGGTCTGGATGCGGAACTGGGCGGTAGCCTGTTGCTGACGGGATCGACCAATCGCATCATCTCGGCCGGTCGCTTCGACCTGATCCGTGGTCGTCTGGATATTCTTGGCAAACGGTTCGAGCTGGACGAAGGGGCCGTGCGCTTCCAAGGCGATCTGGTACCCTACCTGAGGTTTGTAACCTCGACGACCACCAACACAGGCGAGGTTCGTATCGTGATCGAGGGCAAAGCCACATCGCCCGAGGTTTCCTTTGAATCGACACCCGATGCACCGCAGGACGAGGTGCTGGCACAGCTTCTGTTTGGGCGAAACATCTCTGAAATCTCGGCGTTTCAGGCGCTGCAACTCGCCAGCGCGGTGGCGACACTTGCCGGACGCGGTGGTGCGGGGGTGATCTCTAACCTGCGCACAGGGTTCGGGCTGGACGATCTGGATGTGACCACCACCGACAGCGGTGCCACGGCTGTCCGCGCGGGTAAATACATTTCTGAGAATGTCTACACCGATGTGACCGCCGCCTCTGACGGGACAGCGGATGTGTCTATCAACCTTGATCTGACCAAGAATCTGACGGCGAAAGGGACGGTCGGGTCCGATGGGAACACCGGGATCGGTATCTTCTTCGAGAAGGATTATTGATCCGCCATTGAGCGCTTTGTTCTGCGGTTCAGCTAGGATGGGGGCCAGCCCCCGTCCCGGCGATGCCGGGACACCCCCGGGATTTTGACCATTTGGAACGGCTTACGGGCTATTCCGTCAGCGGTGTAAAACGGCCATAGCGGCCTTGGTCATACATCAGGCCCGCAACGCTGTCATCGGGGTCATAAGCGGCGTGCGTGACCTGCCCGAGGACAATGGAGTGGTCGCCCGCCGGATGCACGCCGTAGGTGTCACAGTGGAAGCTGGCGAGGCAGCCTGCCAGTGTCGGCGCGCCATTGGGGCCAATCGTCCAGTCGAATTGGTCAAACGCGTCGCCAGAGACAGCAAAGGCATCTGCCAGCGCCCGCTGACCGCTACCCAGAATATGCACAGCGAACTGCGCCGCGTTGGTAAATGCGTCATGACGTTTGGAACTGAGCGCAGGGGACCACTGCACCAAGGGCGGGTCCAGCGAAACCGAGGAAAAGGAGTTCGCGGTCATCCCCAATGGGCCATTCGCGGTCTGCACCGTCACAATCGTGACCCCTGTGCCAAAACGGCCAAAGGCGCGGCGTAGCTCGACTGTGGCGTCGGGCAGCGGGATGAAGTGGTGCAAAGGATCAGCCATGCCGCAGCGGTGCCACGGGGAGCCGGATTTGTCCAGACAGCAAACCCCGGCCCGTTGCGGCACGCCCTCTGCGGGTGGCGATGGTGGTCGATAAATACCGCTGTTTGGAACCGAATAGCGCCTGCCGTGTTGTTCCCCCACTGAGAGGCATGACCGTGAGATTTCGGACTGCCTGTCGGAGAAGGGGTGTTGGGATATGAGGTTCCAGCTACCGCCAACAGGCACCCGAATGCCGACGCTCACGACTGTTATTGGCGGGTTTCCCGCCGGAAGGATTAACTATGACACTGAATCGTTTTGCCCCCATCAAGCTGACTGTCGCAGCCCTTGTCACCGGCGCTGCTTTGTCCACGCCTGCACTGGCCGACGACGGCGAGACTGTGGACCACACCGAGGTCGGCTCGCTGAGCTGTGATGTTGGTGATGGCACGGGCTTTATCTTCGGGTCTACCCGTGAACTGACCTGCACCTTCAATCCTGTGCAAGAGGGTCTGGCTGACGAGACATACATCGGCGACATCAAACGCTACGGCATTGATATCGGTAAGACCCAGAATGGTCAGATGTCCTGGTTGGTGCTGGCACCAACTGAATCTGAATATTACGAAGGCGGGTTGAACGGCGACTATCAGGGTGTTTCTGCTGAAGCCACTGTTGGTGTTGGCCTAGGTGCCAATGTCATGGTCGGCGGTTCGGAAGACACGCTGGCGCTGCAACCGGTGAGCGTCAACACGCAGAACGGCGTAAACTTTGCCATTGGCGTGGGTGAAATTACACTGCAACGCGTCGAAGGCTAATTCAGGCCAATAGATCGATATGCAAAAGGGGCACCATTCGGTGCCCCTTTCGCGTTATGTGGTCAGCGGTTCATCCGGTTCGCGATCAGATCGTCGACAACCTCGGGCTCTGCCAGGGTAGATGTATCACCAAGCGTGCCATAGTCGTTCTCTGCGATCTTGCGCAGGATGCGGCGCATGATCTTGCCTGAACGGGTTTTGGGCAAGCCAGGGGCCCATTGGATCATATCGGGCGAAGCGATCGGGCCAATCTCCGAGCGGACCCAGTTGCGCAGCTCGGCCCGCAGGTCCTCGCTCGGGTTTTCGCCGCTCATCAAAGAGACATAGCAATAGATACCCTGTCCCTTGATATCATGGGGGAACCCGACGACCGCAGCCTCTGCCACCTTAGGGTGGGCGACCAAAGCGCTTTCGACTTCGGCCGTGCCCATCCGGTGACCGGAGACGTTGATCACGTCATCCACGCGGCCCGTGATCCAGTAATCGCCATCCGCGTCCCGGCGGCACCCGTCCCCGGTAAAGTAATAGCCCTTGTAGTCGCTGAAATAGGTCTGCTCGAACCGCTCGTGATCGCCCCAGACCGTGCGCATCTGGCCTGGCCAGCTGTCCGCGATACATAGAACCCCCTCGACGTCATTGCCCTCGATCTCGGCACCGGTGGTGGGTTCAAGTACGACCGGTTTGATCCCAAAGAAGGGCTTCATCGCGGCACCGGGTTTGGTGGCGTGGGCACCGGGCAGCGGCGTCATCAGGTGACCGCCGGTTTCCGTCTGCCACCATGTGTCAACGATGGGGCAGTTTCCTTTGCCCACAACGTCATTGTACCAATTCCAGGCTTCGGGGTTGATCGGCTCGCCCACGGTGCCAAGCAGTTTCAGGCTGCTCAGATCGCAACCGTCAACAAAGGCGCGGCCCTTGCCCATCAGCGCGCGAATGGCGGTCGGGGCCGTGTAGAACTGATTTACCTTGTGTTTTTCACAGATCTGCCAAAAGCGGCTGGCGTCGGGGTAGGTGGGCACGCCTTCGAACATGAGCGTTGTCGCCCCGTTGGCAAGCGGACCGTAGACGATATAGCTGTGGCCCGTCACCCAGCCCACATCGGCCGTGCACCAATAGACATCGCCATCGTGGTAATCAAACGTGACCTCGTGGGTCAGCGCGGCATAGACCAGATAGCCACCCGTCGTATGCACGACCCCTTTGGGCTGACCGGTCGAGCCAGAGGTATAAAGGATGAACAGCGGATCCTCGGCGTTCATCTCTTCCGGCGCGCAAGTATCAGAAGCCTCTTTTTCAAGCGCGGTATAATCCACGTCGCGCGCATCATTCCATGCCACATCACCGCCAGTGCGCCGCACAACCAGACATTTGACCGATGGGTCGCAGCCTGCCAAAGCCTTGTCCGCGTTGGCCTTCAACGGTGTCGCTTTGCCCCCGCGGGGCGCATAATCTGCGGTAATCACAACCTTGGCGTCCGACCCCTGTACCCGTGCCGCCAGCGCATCCGGAGAGAACCCGGCGAAGACGATCGAATGGATCGCGCCGATGCGCGCGCAGGCCAGCATGGCATAGGCGGCTTCGGGGATCATCGGCATGTAAATGATAACCCGGTCGCCTTTGCCGACGCCGATATCGCGCAGGATATTGGCCATTTTACACGTCTGGGCATGCAGGGCGCGATAGCTGATGTGCTGCGCCTCTTCGTCCGGGCTGTCCGGCTCCCAGATGATCGCGGTCTGGTCGCCGCGCGTTTCAAGATGACGGTCGATGCAATTGGCGCTGACGTTCAGCGCACCGTCGGCAAACCAGTTGATCTTGACCTGACCGAAAGTGAAATCGACGTCCTTGACCTTGGTAAATGGCTTCATCCAGTCGATGCGCTGCGCCTGCTCCAGCCAGAACCCTTCGGGGTCCGCGATAGAGGCATGATACATCGCGTCATATTTCGCGGCGTTCACATGGGCATTGGCCGCCATGTCGTCGGATGGCGGATAGGTCTGTGTGGCGACGTTGGACATGGTTCCTCCCTCAGAACTCTGTTCGTTTTCTGCCGCTCGGACGCATAGGCGCGGCGGCTCTCCCTTGGCAGATCATAACGGGAAGTGAAAAGAAGGAAATAAGCATATGGAAACACGCGGTTTGTCTGTAAATATTTTTCCGTTTTCTGCGCAGACTAGTAAATTTCGCTGACAACCCTGCCAAAACCCTAGGAAACAGCACCGATTGCCTGTTAACGGGGCCGATCGCGCGCGGGGCATGGTTCCAAATGGTGAAAAATCCTCGCCGAAGGCTCCCACAGGGGCAATCAAGAGATATGTTCAGGGGTTGGCAGCAAGTTGCCCTAAGGATAGTATTTCGCCCAAGCGGGCCCCAAACAGCCCGCATAAGGGAGATATCAATGAACAATCTACTGAACGGCGCAGCTGTCTGCGCTTTGACTTTCGCTTTTGCCTCGCAAGCGGCCGCGACGGAATGGAACGCCTCTGTCTGGGGTAAACGTCGTGCCTTCACCGAGCATGTCGAAAAGATTGCCGAGCTTGTGTCCGAAAAGACCAATGGCGAATTCACCATCAATGTCAGCTATGGCGGTCTGTCCAAGAACTCAGACAACCTTGATGGTATTTCCATCGGTGCCTTCGAGATGGCGCAATTCTGTGCTGGTTACCACGCCGACAAGAACCGCGCGATCACCGTGCTAGAACTGCCCTTCCTTGGGGTTCAGAACCTTGAAGAAGAAGTCGCCGTATCCCGCGCTGTGTATGCACACCCCGCCGTGGCCAAAGAGATGGCACAGTGGAACGCCAAGATGCTGATGACCTCGCCAATGCCGCAGTACAATCTTGTTGGCACGGGCGAGCCTCGCGATACGCTGGAATCCTTTGACGGCATGCGCGTGCGTGCGACAGGTGGTCTGGGCAAAGCCTTTGAAACCGTGGGCGCTGTCCCGACCTCCGTGACCTCCTCCGAGGCATATAACGCAATGGAATCCGGTGTTGTGGATACCGTGGCGTTCGCGCAGCACGCCCACCTGAGCTTTGGTACGATCAACAAGGCCGATTGGTGGACCGCGAACCTCAACCCCGGCACGGTGAACTGCCCTGTTGTGGTGAACATCGATGCCTATGAGGCCCTGTCGGACGCGGAAAAAGAAGCGCTGGACGGTTCTGTCGATGAGGCGCTGGATCACTATCTGGCGAACTATGGCGAGCTGCTGAACCGCTGGGACGCCGTGCTGGAAGAAAAAGGCGTTGAAAAAGTGATGTTCACGCCCGAAGTTCTAGCCGAGTTCAAATCCAAGGCAGCTGACCCTGCGCGTGAAGCCTGGATCAAGGATATGGAAGCCCAAGGCATCCCTGGCCAAGAGCTTTATGACCTGGTCGTCAAAACGCTTGAAGAAAAACGCGCGTCCAACTAATTGGCGCGGGGAGGGGGCTTGCCGATGCAGGCCCCCTTTGTTTGTACGATCTCCCTCCCACTCATTTGAAAGGAAAGCATCATGGCCGGTTCCTCCGCCGTGCTCGAAGACGGCAGTCTGCTTAGCCGTATCGACAAAGGGCTTTTACGCCTTGAAACCGTGTTTGCTCTGGTCTCTGGTATTGCCGTTTTCATGCTGATGGTGCTTGCCGTTTGGTCCGTTGGCGGCCGCAAGTTCTTTGGCACGCCGCTGGCGGGGTATGTGGACTGGATTGAATTCGCCATGCCGTTGATCGCGATCATGGGCATTTCCTATACCCAGCGGAACGGCGGCCATGTGCGCATGGACATCCTGATCGGCCAGCTTAAAGGCCGCGCGCTATGGGCCGCCGAGACATTCTCGGTCGTGCTGATCTTTATCCTTATGCTGGCGCTGATCTGGGGCTCTTGGGCACATTTCCAGCGCAGCTTTGACTTCGCCGCCCCGATGTGGAGCCGTGACAGCTCCATCGATATCGGTCTGCCGATTTGGCCTGCGAAACTGATCGTGCCAATGGCCTTTACGGTGCTGGCTCTGCGGTTGCTGCTGCAGATCTGGGGCTATGGGCGGGCCTTTGTATTGGGGTTGGAAAACCCCGTTGCTGTACCCTTGGTACAATCCGCGGCCGAACAGGCGATGGCGGAAGCTGAACATCTAGACGGGCGGGACTGATTATGGATCCTATTGAAATTGGCCTATGGGTCTCGGGCGGGCTGCTGCTTATGGTGGTGCTCGGTATGCGCGTGGCTTTCGCCGCGGCAATGGCGGGTCTGGTCGGCCTGATCTGGATCTTTTGGTCCAAGAAAGGCATGCAGTGGTCCGAACTGGACTGGGCGCTGACGGTCGCGATCAAGACCGCGGGGCAGGTGCCACACTCCAAAGTGTCGAGCCAGACGCTAAGCTTGATTCCCACCTTCATTCTGATCGGCTTTCTTGCCTATTACGCCGGTCTGACCCGCGCCTTGTTCGAGGCCGCAAAACGCTGGATTGCTTGGCTGCCCGGCGGTCTTGCTGTGTCGACTGTCTTTGCAACCGCGGGCTTTGCGGCGGTTTCCGGTGCTTCGGTCGCGACGGCAGCGGTTTTTGCCCGTATCGCCATCCCCGAGATGCTGGCGATTGGGTACAACAAGAAATTCGCGGCGGGCGTCGTGGCGGCCGGGGGCACTTTGGCCTCGTTGATCCCGCCGTCAGCGATTCTTGTCATCTATGCGATCATCGTTGAACAAGACGTGGGCAAGCTGCTTCTGGCGGGCTTTATCCCCGGTGCGTTTTCGGCCATCGTCTATGCCGTCCTGATCGTGGGCATTGCGACCATCTGGAAAAGCGTCGGCCCCCCTGTAAGCGGCTTTACCTGGAAGCAACGGTTCGCGTCTCTCCCTGCCGCCATGCCGATCTTTGCGGTTGTGATCATCATTATTTTCTTTGTTTACAACCCCTTCGGCGACGCATGGGGCACCCCGACCGAGGGCGGGGCCGTGGGCGCGTTTATCGTGTTCCTAATGGCGCTTTATCGCGGCATGCGGTGGGCCGAGCTTAAGGACGCGCTGCTTGAAACCGCGAAGCTGACGGTGATGATCTTTACCATCATCTGGGGCGTGCTGATTTATGTTCGGTTCCTGGGCTTTGCCGATCTGCCGGGCGCGTTCGCCGACTGGATTTCGGGGCTTGAGGCTTCGCCGATCCTGATCCTCGTGTGCATCCTGCTGGCCTATGCGGTGCTGGGGATGTTCATGGATGCGATTGGCATGCTGCTTCTGACACTTCCGGTGGTCTATCCTGCCGTCATGGCGCTGAACGGGGGCGAGTTCGTCTCTGCTGCGGATAGCGCCTTTGGCATGTCGGGGCCGATGTGTGCGATCTGGTTCGGAATCCTGGTGGTGAAGATGGCAGAGTTCTGTCTGATCACGCCTCCCATTGGCCTCAACTGCTTTGTGGTTGCAGGGGTACGCCCTGACCTGAGCGTTCAGGACGTGTTCAAGGGCGTGACACCGTTCTTTATCGCGGATGCCGTTACAATCGCGCTGTTGGTGGCCTTCCCGTCCATCGTGTTGTGGCTGCCCTCACTCGCTGGCTGACATGACTTCCTGATCCTTCATATCATCGGGTTTAACCTGCTCTGCGGACAGGAAATTCCCGATGGTATGAAGCGGTTCAAAGTTCTCGCAAACGACTTTGAACACCACAAGAAAGGGCACCGCGACCAATGCGCCGGGGATGCCCCATAGCCACCCCCAAAACACCACAGTCAGAAATACCGCGACGGTATTCATCTCCAACCGGCGCCCGACCAGCCACGGGGTAATAATCTGCCCCTCTAAGAGGGTCAGCGTCAGGTAACCGATCGGGGCCAACATCGCATAACCGATGGTATCAAACGTCACGAGAGAGAATCCCGCGACCAAGAGCACCCCCGCAAACCCGCCGATATAAGGCAGGAAGTTCAGCATGAACGCCGCGATCCCCCAGATATAGGCCGACGGCAAGCCCAGCACTGTCAGATAGGTCCCGACTAATATGCCGAGCACGGCATTGATCGTGGCAATCGTCAGCAGGTAGCGCGACACCCGCTTCTCCACGTCATAGACCGTATGCAGCGCACGTTTCTTTTCCGTTAACGTCGGCATGGATTGCACAAGTTTTAAGTAAAACAGCTCGCCGGAGCCAAGTAGGAACAGCGCCAGAATCAGGATCACCGCCAGCGACGCCCCTGTTTTGCTCACCGTATCCATCGCGGTATCGAGCAATCCAGGTTGGCGCACGACGACCTCTTGCGGTTTGCCGCCGGTTTCGGTGCCCAGTTTCTCTACCTCTTCCGAGGCAGATCGCATCGTTTCGACCGCATTGCTCACGCCGCTCAGCTTTATCTGGATCTCGCGGCCCATTTCCGGGATCTCGTCGCTCCAGATCGCCACGGTGCCGGCGGACAGTAAAACCACGGCAGCAATCACCAAGCTCGTCGCGGTCACCAGCAAAAAGGCCGACACAGGATGCGGCACGCCGATGCGATACAGCGCGCGGCCCACAGGCGACAGGGTCAGGGCAAGCAAAAAGCCCAGAACAATGGGCAATATCAAGTCCTTGGCGAAATACGCGGTGACGAAAAGGGAAATCAGGACCAGCAACTGAAGAGAGCGCCGGATTGAGGGCAGATGTTCCAAATATGGCTCCAGCAGTTGAAGGATTTAAACCTCAACGCCGTAGCGCGTGGAAAAGTTCACGGGTGTGTGAGCTTATATTGCGGCAGTGACCAAACGCCCCTCGAAGGTTGCGCGCAACTGTGATGAAACTAGGAGGATCGCGAAGAAATTATGAGCGGAACGATGAGCATATCCATTCACCCAATGTTAAGTGTTGCGCCCTATGCAGGGGGGCAGATGAAATGCCGATGTGCCGGGGTCGGTTGCTGATGGGGCGGTCAGCGGTCCTGGCGCTTGGTCTCGGCAGCCTTGTGTGCGTGCTATTTGTCGGGTCGCTGTTGATTGGCCCGTCCAGCGCTTCCGTGGGCGACAGTTTGAATGCGTTGGTAACCGGGCAGGGCGGCCCGCTGGCCACCGTCATGCGCGAGATACGGCTCCCGCGTGCGCTATTGGGCGTGATGATCGGCGGTGCCTTGGGGCTTTCTGGCGCTGCGATGCAGGGCTATCTGCGCAACCCGTTGGCGGATCCGGGGCTGATCGGGGTCTCGGGCTCTGCAGCGTTGGGGGCTGTGCTGGCGATACAGACCGGATTGGCCGCGCTTGCAGCGCTCGCGCTCCCCGCGATGGCGCTTGGCGGTGCCCTGATGGGGGTGTTGTTGGTGCTGCTGTTGGCAGGCCCTCGGGGCACGTCACTGGCGCTGATCCTCGCTGGTATCGCAATATCGGCCTTTGCTGCGGCATTGACCTCGCTGGTGCTGAACCTGTCGCCGAACCCCTATGCGGCGAATGAGATCGTATTCTGGATGATGGGCTCCCTGGCGGACCGGTCCATGACCCATGTCTGGATCGCGATGCCCTTTCTGCTTGGGGGCGGTGTCCTGTTGGCGACCCTCGGGCGCGGGCTTGACGCGCTGACCTTGGGCGAAGACGCGGCAGAGGCGATGGGGATCAACCTATTCCGGCTTCGCCTCACGGTTATTATCGGTACGGCGGCGGTCGTTGGTGCCTCTACCGCCGTGGCGGGGGCGATCGGGTTTGTGGGGCTGGTCATGCCGCACCTGTTACGTGGCTTTGTTGGCGCGCGACCGGGGGCGCTGCTATGGGCCGCGACACTTGGCGGCGCGGCGATGATCCTCGCATCGGATATCCTTGTGCGCCTTGTGGTGCCCGACCGTGATCTCAAGCTTGGGGTTGTGACGGCATTGGTCGGCGCGCCGCTGTTTCTCCACCTGATCTATCGCACGCGGAGGGAAGGGCTATGACCCTGCTATCACTGCAAAGCCTCTCCGTTCATCGGGGGCGGAAAACCGTTTTATCCGACATCAACCTTACCATACGTGAAGGAGAGGTCGTAGGCCTGGTTGGGCCGAATGGTGCCGGTAAGACCACCTTGATGCGCGCGGCACTGGGCCTGATCCCCGCTGATGGCCAAAGTTCAATCGCCGCACTTGCGCCGCGCATGCGCGGGCGCGCCGCCGCGTGGATGCCCCAATCGCGCGAGATTGCATGGCCGGTCACGGTTGAAACGATCATCCGACTGGGCCGCACACCCCATCTACTGGGCGGGCAGAAAATACAGGCAGAAGATCAGGCTGCCGTAGATCGTGCCATTGCGCAGATGGGTTTGGACACCTTCCGCAATCGTCCCGCCACACAGCTATCGGGTGGGGAGCAGGCGCGCGTGCTGATCGCCCGTAGCCTCGCGCAAGAGGCACCCTTGCTTATCTCAGACGAGCCCACCGCCGGGCTAGACCCCGCCCATCAAATCGCCGCGATGGAAAGCTTTTCCAAAGCAGCGGGCCAAGGGCGTGGGGTGCTCGTCTCGCTTCATGATCTGGGACTGGCAGCGCGGCATTGCACAAGGTTGATCGTGTTGCACAACGGCGCAGTTGTCGCAGACGACTTGCCACAGGTGGCGCTGACGACAGAGATTGTCAAAGCCGTCTTCGGCATCACTGCGTTCAGTGAAGTCACCGACAAAGGTTTTGTTTTCCAACCGCTTGAGGTCGTTTCTTAACCGCTGCTGTCTTGAGAAACGCCGGGGATGTCCACAGCGATGACACCCAATGATCGCGCCGTGGCCAGTGCAAGAACGGGGCTATCGGGCCCGCCAGTGCTGATCTGATACGCCCGCATTGCCCGCCGTGTCGCGTCGTCGAGCTCCGAATTAATGGCCCCGCCATAGAACCCTCGCGCCTCTAACGCACGTTGCAGCGTTGCGATCACGTCGGGCGTAAGCGCGCTGGTGCAGGGCGTCTCGAACCAGTTGTCCACACGGGGAGAGACGATCTTTTGCCGTGTTTCCGTGCGGTAGATCGGCAGCGACTGGATCTCGCCGGTAGAGCTGATCTGCGCTGGCTGCACCTGTACCTGCTCGGTCACCGTTTCGATCACTGCAGGTGATACGGTCCGCCCCCAACAGCTGCCCGGTGCAGCCCCTGCCGGGCCCTTGGTTGTCGCCTCGCGAACGCCAGGCTCGGGGGCCTCTGCGTCTTGGGAGGCGGCATTACACGCTCCGAGCGAGACGAGAACCGTAAATGCGCAGGCAAATTGAATTAAATGTGATCGGGAGAAATACTGCACAGCCGGGCCTTGCGGGTCAAAGGGTCCGTCGCAGGCTAGCGGCTTTTCGCAGCATTGCCTAGATGATAGGCCCATAGGGATGTGAATAATGCCATCCCCTTGCCTGAGCCGTGAAAAGGGGCTGGCGAAGCCGCGGGCTGCTGTTTACATATGTCGAAATTCTAAATTCGAAGGGGCATTCAGATGGCCAAGATCACTTATGTAGAACACAATGGCACCGAACATGTCGTCGATGTGGCCAATGGCCTGACCGTCATGGAAGGGGCCCGTGACAATAACATCCCCGGGATCGAGGCCGACTGCGGCGGTGCCTGCGCCTGCTCCACCTGCCACGTCTATGTGGATCCCGACTGGGTCGAAAAAGTGCCCGCCAAGGACGACATGGAAGAAGATATGCTCGACTTCGCGTTCGAGCCCGATCCCGCCACGTCCCGTCTGACCTGCCAGATCAAGGTCACAGACGCGCTGGACGGCCTGCGCGTGAAAATGCCCGAAAAGCAGATCTGATGCGACGGCTGGCGCGACATATGTCGTCGCGCCTTTTGCCGATCGTTGCGGCATGCGTGATCAATGCGCTGCCCGCTTCAGCGCAAGGCATCGCCCGCGCCAGCTTTGGTGATCCGACCACACGCTATGATCACGGCGTATTGGGCGATGCGGTCGAATGGGGCAGCCTGACGCTGGGGTTGGCTGACGGCACCAGCCGCCGCATAATCTTGCCCCAAGTCCTTGTATTCGAAGACACATCGCCCCGGATTGCGGATCTGGATGGTGATGGCCAACCCGAAGTGATCGTGGTTGAAAGCCATCAGTCCAAAGGTGCGCGGCTTGCGGTCTATGGCGCGTCCGGGCGCATCGCACAGACGCCCTTTATCGGGCGGAAGAACCGCTGGCTTGCCCCGATTGGTGCTGCGGACTTCACCGGAAATGGGCGGCTCGAGATCGCGATCGTCGTCACACCGCATCTGTCCGGTTCGGTGCAGCTGCTCGCTTACGATAACAGCAGCCTCACCGTCATTGCTACGGCAGAGGGGTTCACCAACCACCGCATCGGTGATCCGGAAATCGCGGGGGGTATCCGCACATGCGGCCCACACCCCGAATTAATCCTTGCGCAGATGCCGTGGCAGCGCAGTGCGCCATCGCAAATGGTGGCCCTTCAGCTTGACGGCAAAACACTAAGCCCGCGAAGCTTCGACGTGCCCTTCACCGCCAGCAATACCGCCGCCGCCCAAGCCTGTACGCTCAGCCCAAACTAAGCACAGACCTGCTTCCAAATGGTTGAAATCCTGGGGGTCCGGGGGCGAGCCCCCGGTCGGTCTCGTCAAACCAGCAGGCCGCGCCCTCAGGACAGCGCACGCCAGCCGATATCGCGGCGGTAGAACCCGCCCGGCCAGTCAATCGCCTCGACCATCTCATAGGCGCGCGCCTGTGCCTCGGCCAGGGTGTCGCCGCGCGCCGTGACGTTCAGTACCCGTCCGCCGATGGCCGTTATCGCCCCGTCTTTCTTGGCGGTGCCCGCATGGAACACCATGTTGCGGCTGTCTTCTGGTAGGGCATCCAATCCCTTGATAACGCTGCCCTTGTCATAGCTTCCGGGATAGCCTTGCGCAGCCATAACGACGGTGACAGCGTGATCGTCGGCCCAGTTCACGCGGGCCTCGTTCAGCCGCCCTTCGGCGGCGGCATGCATCAGGTCAAAAGCCTGCGCGCCAAGACGCATCATCAGGACCTGACACTCAGGGTCGCCAAAACGGGCGTTGTATTCGACCAGACGGGGGGCACCGTCCTTGATCATCAAACCGGCATAAAGCACCCCTTGGTAGGGCGTGCCGCGCTTGGCCATTTCGGCCATGGTCGGGCGGATTATTTCTGCCAACGCACGTTCGGCGATCTCGTCGGTCAGCACCGGCGCGGGCGAATAGGCCCCCATGCCACCGGTGTTGGGGCCGGTATCGCCGTCGCCGACGCGTTTGTGGTCTTGGGCTGTGCCGATCGGCAGTACGGTGTCGCCGTCACATAAAACAAAAAAGGACGCTTCTTCGCCGTCCATAAACTCTTCGATCACCACCTCTGCGCCCGCGTCGCCGAAGGTGCCGTCGAACATCGTATCGACGGCGGCCAGCGCTTCGGCATCGGTCTCGGCGATGATCACGCCTTTGCCCGCTGCAAGGCCGTCGGCCTTGATCACGATCGGGGCAGGGTGGTCGGCCAGATAGGCCCGCGCAGCGTCTGCGTCGGTGAAATGCCCATAGGCGGCAGTGGGGGCGTTTGCGGCGTCGCAGATCTCTTTCGTAAAGGCTTTGGAGGCTTCCAGCGCCGCGGCCGCTTTTGACGGGCCAAACACCAATACGCCGGCAGCGCGCAGATCATCGCCAACGCCTGCAGCAAGCGGGGCTTCTGGCCCGATGATGACGAAATCGATGTTGTTTTCGTCGACAAAACCGACCACCGCGGCCCCGTCGTTGATGTCGAAACTGGCGCAATCCGCGATGGCGGCGATTCCGGCATTGCCCGGTGCCACGATCAGCTTGTCGCATTTAGGATTTTGCAATACGGCCCAGGCCAGGCTGTGTTCGCGCCCGCCGCTGCCCAGAATGAGGATGTTCATGGTTGCACTCCCTTGGCCTTGGTTGCTGCGCGTTCTAAGCTGGGACTGAGCCCGACACAAGATAAACACGGAAAGACACCGCTGATGGATCTGATCGACGACCCGCGCGAGGGGCAGAACAGCCCCGAATTCACCGTGACCGAGCTTTCGGGCGCGATCAAACGGGTGATCGAGGGCGAATTCGGCCATGTACGGATTCGCGGCGAGGTGGGGCGTGTCAGCCGGCCACGTTCAGGGCATATCTATCTTGATCTCAAGGACGACAGTTCGGTAATTTCCGGTGTGATCTGGAAAGGCGTGTCAGCACGGCTTGAAACCCAACCCGAAGAGGGGATGGAGGTGATTGCCACGGGGCGCATCACCACCTTTGGCGGGCAGTCGAAGTACCAGATCGTGATCGAGGATATCAAACCCGCGGGCATGGGCGCGCTGATGGCGTTGCTGGAAAAACGCAAGGCGGTGCTGGCGGCCGAGGGGCTGTTCGCCCCTGAACGCAAACGCCCGCTGCCCTACCTGCCAGAGGTGATCGGCGTCGTGACCTCGCCCTCGGGGGCGGTGATCCGCGATATCCTGCACCGTCTGCGCGACCGGTTTCCGCGCAAGGTGTTGATCTGGCCCGTCGCCGTGCAGGGGGCGAAATGCGCGCCAGAAGTCGCGCGCGCCATTGCGGGGTTCAACGCGCTGACCCCGGGCGGAGCCTTGCCGCGGCCTGATCTGTTGATTGTGGCGCGCGGCGGCGGTTCGGTCGAGGATTTATGGGGGTTCAACGAAGAGATCGTCGCTCGGGCAGCCGCAGCCTCCGACATTCCGCTGATTTCGGCGGTGGGGCATGAAACCGATACCACGCTGATCGACTATGTCTCTGACAAGCGCGCGCCCACGCCGACGGCGGCAGCCGAGCTTGCGGTGCCTGTGCGCCATGAACTTGTCGCCCTGCTTGATGGGCAGGAGGCACGGATGACCCAAGCGCTCAGCCAGGGCCTTGCGCGCCGTGACCAGCGGTTGCGCGACATGGCGCGCGCGTTGCCTCGGCCCGACAGCCTGCTTGATGGTCCGCGCCAGCGGCTCGATATGCGCGGCGCCCGTCTGGGTCCGGCGCTGACCGCGGGTGTGCAGAAACGAAAGGTGCATCTCTCTGACATCTCTGGCGCGTTGCGCCCTGCCACCCTGCGCCGCAGCCTTCAGGCAGAGCAACGCAGGCTGGCCGCCTTGGCCGATCGCTTCCGCCCCGAGGCATTGGGCCGCGAGCAAAAGCGCCGTCTTGAAGGTTTGATCGCCCGATTCCGCCCCGACGCGTTAGAGCAGGACCGAAAGCGGAAAGAGGAATCCTTTCAATCGCTTGCGCGGCGACTTTCAGATGCTGGGCAACGGCAGACCCAAGGCTGGCACAAACAGATTGCAGGGCTTGACCGTCTGCATGAGATGCTAAGCTATAAATCGACGCTGGCACGGGGCTACGCCGTGGTGCGCGGCGACGGGGGCGTGGTGACAACCAAGCAGGCGGCGCAGGATGCCTCGGCGCTCGAGATTGAATTTATCGACGGCAAGATGAAGATCGGCGGCGGGGCGGCCCCCAAAAAGACCCCCAAGAAAGCGCCCGAACAAGGCAGTCTCTTCTAGGTCTCAGACCCCTACTTTCGGGCCGAGGCAGGTGAAATCCTGACCGCTGTTTTGCGCCTCGTAAAGCTCGGTGGTGGTCGGGTCGTTTTCGAACTGTGCGATCAACCCGGCCGCCCCTTCGCGAAAGCGCCAACACTGGGGTGTCGGGTTCTCGTCATAGGTAAAGCAAATCTTGCCCGCATCTTCGTACCAGCTGCCTGACTTGCATTCACCGTCCAGAAAGGACCATTCGACGCGCCGGTCGCTCAGATACCGCTCGGCACCGTAGGTCTCTCCGTTTTGGGCGTAGAACAGGGTTTTGCCCCGTGTATAGGCGTCAAATTCTGCCGCGGACATCATGGATTGCGCGGCCAAAGGGGCGGCCTGTGTCAGGGCGAGGATCAGGGCAAGCTGTTTCATAGCCGCAGCGTGCCAGAAACCCGGGGCGTGATCTAGTCTTGATCGCGGACCGGCTGCCAACGCGCAACACGGCGGTCCATCACCCGGTGCCACAGCGGTGGGACCAGCGCCAGCACTGCCATCACCGGCAGGGATCGTGGTAGCATCGGCATGGTGCCCGGTGTCAGTTCCAGCGCCGGAAAGGCGCGCGAGGGGCGCATGTGATGGTCCGAATGGAGCGGCGCATTCAGCATCATCGCCGAGGAATACCACGCAGGCGCATTCCAACTATGCTGCGGGCCCACGGGCTCGGGCTTGCCATTTTCGGATATTTTGCGGCGCAGGCCATAGTGTTGCACATAGTCGGACAGCAACAGCTGCATTTGCGCATAGGCCGCCAGCGCCAGCATCGCAACGACCCCACGTGCTCCGGCCACTGCAAAGCTGGCGGCGAGGGTGATCAACGCACCGGTGACATAGGTGACATAAGGGTGTGACAACAGGTGCCGTTTTCCACGCCGCTGCCGCGTATCAGCCCGTAGCCCGGCCATAAACTCGCCTTTTAGGGCGCGCAGGGCATAGGTATAGAAGCCTTCGCCCAATCTGGCCGAATTCGGATCATGCTCCGTTGCGACGTAGATGTGATGCACGCGCAGGTGGGCCGACACGTGATGGCCGTGCAAAAGGCTGCAATAAATTGCGGTGCCGATCCGTCGGCGCCATTTCGATGCGGCGTGGATCAGCTCATGCGCGTTGGAGTTCGAGATCTGGCCAAGAAACAAACCAAGCCCGATATAAATCAACAGCTTGTCGGTCACGTTCAACGTGTCGCTTGCGCCTAGCGCCCAGACCCCAAGGGGCAAAAGCGTGAAATGCACAACGGCCAGTGTCAGGCTTAGAACACGACCCGAAGAGTTTCGCACTGGCAGCCGGCGAGATAGCCTATCAAGGAAGAACACGACCACAGTGATCGACAGCAGCGCGATCAGGGGCCAGGGGCCGCCGCGTAGACAGGCGAGTAACAGAAATATCGCTGGGGTCAGGCTGGCGATGCTGTACCAGAACATAGGGCGGCTCCGCTGGGGATGCGTGTTTCTTATACGCGAAACGGCGCGTGAAAAAGGGCCTAGGTCGCCGCAGCTACCGCGTAAAGTGCTGCGGATTGGTCGCTTTTACTCTGCGCAAGCTGATGCGGCTTTGATAGCGTGATGCGAAAGCGATACGAGAGGGCAGCCCGATGGCGTTGGATAATCATGATACCTCAGATGCAAACGCACCGCGCAAAGGTGTGTGGAAATCCGGCAAGGGTAAGGGGCGTAGCCATACCAAGGGTCGCCAGCTGCAAGAGGACGCGTGGGATGAGGTGCGCGCCTTATTGGCGGATAAACCGCGACGTGCCGATCTGCTGATTGAGCATTTGCATCTTATTCAAGATAAATTCGGGCATCTTTCTGCGGCGCACCTGCGCGCTTTGGCTGAAGAAATGCGCATGAGCATGGCCGAAGTTTACGAAGTCGCAACGTTCTATGCCCATTTTGACGTGGTGAAAGAGGGGGAAACACCACCGCCCGCGTTGACCATACGGATTTGCGATTCTCTGTCCTGCGAATTGGCCGGTGCGCAGGCGTTGAAAGCCGCACTGGAAGATGGGTTGGACGCGTCAGAGGTGCGTGTCGTGCGTGCGCCTTGTATGGGGCGTTGTGATACGGCACCGGCGCTTGAGATCGGGCATAACTTTGTCGACCACGCAACCTTGGAACAGGTGAAGCAGGTCATCGCGGCAGGCGATACCCATGTTCATATGCCCGACTACGAAGCGTTCGACGCCTATGTCGCTGACGGGGGGTATGAGGCGCTCACGAAACTGCGCCGTGATGGCGATTGGGAGGACGTGCAGCAAAACCTGCTCGACGCTGGTTTGCGCGGTCTTGGCGGCGCCGGTTTCCCGTCGGGTAAGAAATGGGGGTTCGTGCGGGATAACGCGGGCCCGCGCTATATGGCGGTCAACGGCGATGAGGGGGAGCCCGGCACCTTCAAGGATCGCTGGTACCTGGAACGCGTACCACATCTTTTCCTAGAGGGGATGCTGATCGCCGCATGGGCCGTAGAGGCAGAGAAAGTGTTCTTGTACATGCGGGACGAATACCCGCAGGTGCTCGCGCTCCTTCGGACAGAGATTGCGGCGCTCGAGGCTGCAGGCATTGTTCCCGCAGGATACATTGATCTGCGGCGCGGTGCGGGGGCTTATATTTGCGGTGAAGAATCCGCGATGATTGAAAGCATCGAGGGCAAGCGTGGGCTGCCGCGGCACCGTCCCCCCTATGTGGCGCAGGTGGGTATCTTTGGTCGGCCCACCTTGGTGCATAACGTTGAAACCCTGCATTGGGTGGCGCGCATCTGCCGCGAAGGGCCCGAGGTGCTGAGCAGCACGGAAAAGAACGGGCGCAAGGGCCTGCGCAGCTATTCGGTATCCGGGCGCGTTGCCAAACCGGGGATGTATGAACTGCCTGCGGGATCCACGATCACCGATGTCATCGAGGCTGCGGGTGGCATGGCCGACGGGCACCGGTTCAAAGCCTATCAACCGGGTGGGCCATCTTCGGGGCTGCTGCCCGCTGCGATGGATGACATACCGCTGGACTTTGATACATTGCAGCCGCACGGGTCTTTCATCGGCTCTGCAGCAGTAGTGGTGCTGTCGGACCAAGATAGCGCCAAGGCCGCAGCGTTGAATATGCTACGTTTTTTTGAGGATGAAAGCTGCGGGCAATGCACCCCCTGTCGCGTGGGTTGCGAAAAAGCCGTCAAGCTGATGCAGGCGGACCGCTGGGATAAACCCCTGCTGGAAGAACTATCGACCGCTATGGTCGATGCCTCTATCTGCGGGTTGGGGCAGGCAGCGCCGAACCCGATCCGCTTGGTCATCAAACACTTCCCCGACGAGGTTTAGAACGGGATAGACGTTTCTTCAAAGTGGGAATTAGTTCTGCACCACCAAACAGGTGCACCCCGTCGCGCGCATCCTGTCGCACAGGCGCTGGGCGTCGGTGCGGGTGTTGCTGCCGTATTGTCCAAAGTAGAATCCTTTGCGGCGCGACACGCGGTTTTTCTTGAACAGGAAATCCAGACGCCGCCCTTTTACCGCGCTGCGACAGCTTGCTGTCTGGGCATTGGCTTTATCCCGCGCGCGGTCCTTGCTGGTCCCGAAGGATACCTGAACCCCCCAGGGTTTGATCACCAGGGCAGGGGGTGTCACCTTTAGGGCGGTCACCCGGCGATTGCGTGCCATCTCGTAGCAGGCGGGCAGGAAAGCTTGCGTTTTTGAGAGCCGGAAATCGGGCGTTTTGGGCGGGGCATCGCGCCATTGTTCGGCGTCCAGACCGGTGATGATGGGGACATAGGCGACCGTCTCGGGGGCGAGTCCTTTGCCGATTAGAAACCCCTCTGCACGGCGCTCACCGCCATTGTAGCCGATCGCGGCCAGCCCTTCGTTCCCGTATTTCTGCGTCATTTCAGCCAGATACTGGGCAGAGTGTTCCAGTGCGTCAGCTGGATTATACGGGTCTTTCAGCCCGCGCAACGCGGCGGTGGAGGGGATAAACTGCGCAATGCCGCGCGCATTGGCATGGCTCAACGCGTTTTGGTCAAACCGGCTTTCTTGCCAGATGAGCCGTGCGAAAAATCCGCTGTCCAGCCCGTGCCGCTCGGAAAAGACCTTGATCGCGTTGCACGTGTCATACACGAAATGCGCAGGGCGGATGCAGTGGGCATGGCCCCATTTGGTGCTGGAACAGTAGCGCTGGTCCGGCTCGGCCTGCGCCGCCCCTGCCATCAGTATTACCCAGAGCACCCATAAAAACCGCATGCAGACTTGGTGCGCGACGGGCCCCTAGCTGTCAATTGCTCTTGTCGCCCTTCCATCCCGCCGGTCGAGCCTATAGATCATAGAAAACGCCTGACAATTCGGAGAGCGCGCTTGGCCTTTTTTCAAAAGCTAAAATCCAAAATGTTCAAATCCTCGTCCAAGATCGACGAGGGGCTTGAGGCGATTGTCGAAGATGGCGGGGCGACGGATACCCCTGAAACGGTGGATGAAGTTCCCGTCGATCAGGTGATGGAGGCGCCGCAGGCCGCGGCCCAAGCATTGCCCGAAGCGATGGATGATGAACCCGCACCGATGCCCGCGGATGAAGAGGATACGCCCGCGCCCGTGCCGCTGCGCGAGACGATGACCCCCGTGGCCCCCGATCTGGTGCCCGCACCCCCCGAGCCTGCACCGGCCAAGCCCGGTCTGATGGGCCGCTTGATGGGACGCAGCGCCGCGGCCCCTGTTGTGCGGCGTGTGCTGGATGACGAGATGCTCGAACAGCTCGAAGAGCTGCTGATCTCGACCGATATGGGCGTGGATACGGCCCTGCGCGTCACCGCGAATATGGCCGAGGGGCGCTTTGGCAAGCGTCTGTCTGTAGACGAGATCAAACGCCTCATGGCGACAGAGGTCGCGCGGATCATGGACCCGATTGCCAAGCCTTTGCCGATCTATGCCAAGACACCGCAGGTGGTGCTTGTGGTGGGGGTAAACGGGTCGGGCAAGACGACCACAATCGGCAAGCTGGCCAGCCAGTTTAAAGCCGCAGGCAAGAACGTCGTGATCGCCGCCGGTGACACATTTCGCGCCGCCGCTGTCGAACAATTGCAGGTCTGGGGCGACCGTGCCGACGTGCCGGTGTTGACCGCAGGGCAGGGGTCGGACCCGGCGAGCCTTGCGTTTGACGCGATGACTCAGGCGGAGCGTGACGGCGCTGATCTGCTGCTGATTGACACGGCCGGACGGTTGCAAAACCGCGGCGACCTGATGGAAGAACTGGCCAAGATCGTGCGGGTCATTCGCAAGAAAGACCCAAGCGCGCCGCATAATACTCTGTTGGTGCTGGATGCGACGACAGGGCAGAATGCGCTCAACCAAGTGAAGGTTTTTCAGGAAATTTCAGATGTTTCCGGTCTGGTCATGACCAAGCTGGACGGCACGGCCAAGGGCGGTGTGCTGGTGGCGCTTGCGGATAAGTTCGGGCTGCCGATCCATGCCATCGGCGTGGGCGAACAGATTGATGATCTGCAGCCTTTTGACCCGCAGGAGTTTGCGGATGCCTTGATGGGGCTGGACCCGCAGTGACGCAGCATAAAGGTTCGGCGACATGACCGAATGGATCAGCCAAATTGAAGGCACCGCAGCGGGGCACCAAGCGGCGCTTTGGCTTGCGCTGGCCGCGGCTTTTCTGCACGCCGTTTTTGGCGCGCTTCAGAAAGGGCGGCATGATCCGTGGTTGACCCGCGGGGCGATCGACTTTTCCTATTGCCTGATAGCAGCCCCCTTTGCACTGTTTGTCGTGCCGTGGCCCGAGCCCCATATGTGGGTCATTTTTGCCGGGGCTTGGGCGATCCATATTGTCTATAAGCTGTTACAGGCCTGGGCCTACACCAAGGGGGCCTATACGGTCGTCTACCCTGTGGTGCGCGGCACGGGGCCCTTGTTCACCGTGATCGGCGCCTACCTCATTTTTGGAGAGAGCTTTTCGGGCGTGCAATGGTTGGGCGTTGCGGTGCTGGTGGCCGGCATCTTCGGGCTGGCGCTGTATAACTTTGTCTACCTCGTGTCCGAACGCGATACGCTGAACGCGGCCCTTGGGCTGGCGGTGCTGACGGGGCTTTTCGTGGCGCTTTATACCACGTTCGACGCCTATGGCATCCGCGCGACGGACAACCCGTTTACCTTTCTGGCGTGGTTTTTCATGATCGACGGGCTGGTCATGCCCGTGATCGCCGCGCGCCGCTGGCTGCGGATGGAGGATCGCCCCGAGCTTGGACCGTTGATGACCCGCGGCGTGGCGGGTGGCTTTGTCGCCTTTTTCAGCTTTGGTTCGATCATGCTGGCGACCCGTCTGGACAAAGTGGGCGAGGCCGCCGTGCTGCGTGAAACCTCGACCGTGTTTGCGGCGCTGATCGGATGGTTGGTGCTGAAAGAAACCGTAGGCCCGCGCCGTATTGCCCTGATGGCGCTGATCGCGCTTGGCGCGGTGATCGTCGAAATGGGCGGATAACTGGAGAGCAAGATGAGCACGACACGCGAGATAAACCCTTTCGTCAAATCGGCGCTGGAATACGGGCCGGTGCTGATATTCTTTGTCGCCTATCTGCGCTTCAAGGACGAGACCTTCACCCTTTGGGGCACCGACTACAGCGGCTTTATTGTGGTCACGGCGGCCTTTGTACCGCTGTTGATCCTGTCGACGGGCGCGCTGTGGGCGCTGACGGGCAAGATCAGCCGCATGCAGGTTGCCACAGTCATTCTGGTGACGCTGTTCGGGGGCCTGTCGGTTTGGCTGAATGACGAGAGGTTCTTTAAAATGAAGCCGACCGCCATCTACCTTTTGTTTGCAGCGCTGCTGGCGATCGGTCTGGCGCGGGGGCAATCCTATCTCAAGTTCGTGATGGAAGAGATGATGCCTTTGAATGACGCCGGCTGGATGATCCTGACCAAACGGCTGATGCTGTGCTTTTTCGGATTGGCGCTCGCGAACGAGCTGATCTGGCGCTTTGCCAGCACCGAGACTTGGGTGTATTTCAAGACATTCGGGCTGACGGCGGCGGTGTTTGTGTTTTTCATGACGCAAGGGCGGCTGTTCCAGACCTATGGTTTGGAAAAAGACGAAAGCTAGGACGGGGGCCAGCCCCCGCTGCCCCGTATGGGGCAGCACCCCCGGGATTTACGGCCATTTGGAAGGCGGCTCGCTGTTATAGTTGACGCGAGCGGGCGAGGGGCGTAGCAGATGACATGTGGCGATTTGATACCGGATTGCGGGCCACGGGCAGAGAAACCTGCCAAATTCCGCTAAAAGGTCAGGATGAAAGCCCCCTTTCGCTTGACCGCGTCTGGGGTTTTTTTACGCCCGCTGCACGGCGGGACAGGAAGGATGAGAGAATGAGCGTTGATTGGAAACCACGGACCAAGGCTGTTCACAGTGGCACCCGCCGCAGCCAGTATAACGAAGTGTCCGAGGCCGTGTTCCTGACACAGGGTTTTGTCTATGACAGCGCCGAACAGGCCGAGGCGCGGTTCCAGTCGCTGGGGGATGACGAGTTTATCTATGCCCGCTATGGCAACCCCACGGTGCGCATGTTCGAGGACCGGATCTCGGGCCTTTTGGGGTATGAGGATTGTTTCGCCTGTACCTCTGGTATGGCGGCGGTCAGCGGCGCGCTGACATCGCTGCTGAAAGCAGGCGATCACGTGGTCGCCGCGCGCGCGCTTTTCGGGTCGTGCCTATATGTGCTGGAGGATATCCTGGCGCGTTTCGGGGTCGAGGTGACCTTGATCGACGGCACGGATAATGCGGCCTGGGATGCTGCCATTCGCCCTGACACGACCATGGTCTTCTTTGAGAGCATTTCGAACCCCACCCTGGAAGTCGTTGACATGCGCCATGTGGTGAAAGCGGCCCATGCCGTCGGCGCGCTGGTGCTGGCGGATGACGCGATGGCGACGCCGGTATTTTCCTATGCCAAGGAATGTGGTGCGGATATCGCCATTATCTCGACCACGAAACATGTGGACGGGCAGGGGCGTATGCTGGGCGGTGCGATCTGTGGCCCCAAAGAGCTGATCCGCGGACCCATCGAAGCCTATATGAAACACACCGGCGGCGCGATGAACCCGTTTACCGCCTGGACCCACCTCAAGGCGCTTGAAACCATCGACCTGCGTGTGCGTGCCCAAGCGGATGCCGCCTATAAGATCGCAGATGCGCTGAACGGGCACCCCAAGCTGAGCGCTGTGCGCTATCCGACACACCCCAGCCATCCGCAGCACGCGCTCGCCACGTCTCATGCGCCGTCGGCGGGGACCGTCTTGGCGGTAGAGGTCAAGGGCGGTAAGGAGGCGTGTTTTGCATTCCTTAATGCGCTCGAGATTATCACCATCTCGAACAACTTCGCCGATGCGAAATCCATTGCGACCCATCCGGCGACCACGACGCACCAGCGTTTGCCGGATGACCAGAAGGCCACGCTGGGGATCAGCCCCGGCCTTGTGCGCTTGTCTGCGGGGCTTGAGGACGTGGATGATCTGATTGCCGATATCCGTCAGGCGCTGGACACATTGAAGTGATCACTCGGGGGCTTTGCCTGCTTGGCTGGACGGAGCATTGGTAAAGCCCCCGATATCGCCTATATAGGGGGCAACTTGCGAAAGGGCCTTGCTATGAATATCGCCGCGACAGTGATACCGGACCGTGATGACGCGGTTGCCGCACTTGATACGTTGCGGGCCTGGGCGCGCAAGGCCAGCACCGCCGAGATTGAGACGCTGGACCCGTCGCTGGCCCGTCTGCTGCAAAGCGCCGAAAGCTACCCCCAGTTCAGCCGCGATTACCCCAGTGATTTCGCCGTGGGTGACAATTATAAGGCCACGCTACCCGATCTGCAAAACGGACCGTCGAGCCTGATCCGTGGTGCGAAACAGCAGATTCAGCACGTGGGGATTTCGAACTTTCGGTTGCCCATGCGGTTTCACACCCGCGAGGGCAGCGATCTGACGCTCGAGACATCGGTCACCGGATCGGTCAGCCTTGAGGCAGACAAAAAGGGCATTAACATGTCCCGCATCATGCGCAGTTTCTATAAACATGCGGATGAGGTGTTCAGCTTCGAGGTGATGGAAGCTGCGCTGGATGATTATAAGTCCGACCTCGAAAGCTATGATGCCCGCATCCAGATGCGGTTTTCCTTTCCGGTGCAGATTGATAGCCTGCGGTCGGGGCTGTCGGGCTACCAGTATTACGACATTGCGCTTGAGCTGGTCGAGGCCGAAGGCGCGCGCAAGAAGATCATCCACCTTGATTACGTCTATTCCTCTACCTGTCCCTGTTCGCTGGAGCTGTCCGAGCATGCCCGTGCGACACGGGGGCAGCTTGCCACGCCGCATTCGCAACGCTCTGTCGCGCGGATCTCGGTCGAGGTGAACTGCGAGGAAAGCTGCCTGTGGTTCGAAGACCTGATCGACGCGGCGCGGCGTGCGGTGCCAACAGAGACCCAGGTGATGGTCAAACGCGAGGACGAACAGGCGTTTGCCGAGCTGAACGCCGCTAACCCGATCTTTGTCGAAGACGCGGCGCGGTTGTTCTGCGAGCAGTTGCAAGCCGAACCGCGGGTGGGTGATTTTCGCGTTGTGGCCAGCCACCAAGAAAGCCTGCACAGTCATGATGCGATCTCTGTTCTGACGCAGGGCGATACCTTTGCGGCTCAAAGCATTGACCCCAGACTGTTCAGCACGCTGTTTCACGTCGGCTGATGCTAGTACGGTTTTAGGGCAGTTACTCTGACATGTTTTCATTCGGCGCATTTATTGCGCGGAGGTTTGTGGTGCCTGCTTGAAACATGCACAAAGCCATGCTGCGATGCGGCATCTTTGGGATGCTGCTATGCAGAAACGTCGGTTCTCATTGCGGATTGCTTCGTTATATTAAGAGGCAGAACAAGGTAACCGGCAGAAATGCCAAGATAAATCGAGAGTTTATTATGGCTTACAACAGCACAATTTCGCAAAGCAACGTCCCCACCATCAAAGCCCCCTTCGCCGTCATCGGCGGGTTTTTTGCTGCCATCTGGAACGGTTTGATCGCAGCGGGTGCGAATTCGGGCCGGATGCGTCAGGTGACATTCCTGCAGTCCAAGACCGACGAAGAGCTGGCCGCGATGGGTATCAAACGTGATGACATCGTGCACCATGTTTTCCGCGACACATATTACGTCTGATCGGTTCACAGGTTGAGTATTGACGGCCCGGGTGTGTCTTGCCCGGGCCGTTTTGCGTTTTACCGCAGGGCGTGTCCTTGACACCGGCGCGCCGCCGCGCCAACGCTGCGCAGATGTTGGATTTGCGCCCAGTTGGATATGTCATCGGCCTTTTGGTGTCGGTGCTTGGCATCGCGATGATCGTGCCAATGTTGGTCGATATTGCCGAAGGGCGCGGCCATTGGCCCGTCTTCGTCGAGGCCGGGCTGATCACCATGCTGGGGGGCAGCATGATCGCGCTGGCCTGTGCCAACGGGGTCAGGGAAGGGCTGACGATCCAGCAGACCTTTTTGTTGACGACGGCCGTGTGGCTGATGCTGCCGCTCTTCGGCGCTTTGCCGTTCATGCTGGGCGCGACAGAGGCGCGTTTCGTCGATGCGGTGTTCGAGGCCATGTCGGGCATGACCACCACCGGATCAACGGTGTTTTCCGGTCTTGATGATCTGCCCAAGGGGCTGTTGTTGTGGCGCGCGATCCTGCAGTGGCTGGGCGGCATCGGTATCATTGTTGTGGCGATGGTGTTCCTGCCCGAACTGCGCGTCGGTGGTATGCAGATCTTCAAGTCGGAAGCTTTTGATACCTTTGGTAAAATCCTGCCACGGGCCGGGCAGATCGCCAGCCAGATCTCGGTCATTTATGTCTGGCTGACCTTCGCCTGCGCGCTGACCTATCTGACCTTGGGGATGAACGTCTTTGACGCGACGGTCCACGCGCTGACCACCGTGTCTACGGGCGGGTTTTCGAATTATGATGCCTCTTTCGGTACCTTTAGCGGCAATGCGGAATATGCGGCGTCGATCTTCATGGTGCTCGCGGCGTTGCCTTTCGTGCGCTACGTGCAACTGCTGAACGGCAATCCATTGGCCCTGCATCGTGATCCGCAGGTAAAGGGTTTCTTGCTGACGATTGCGGTGCTGGTGGGGCTGATCTTTATCTCTATTCAGTCGGTCTTTCCGCATCATTGGGAGCAATCCCTGCGCGAGGCGCTGTTCAATATCACTTCAATCATTTCGGGCACGGGCTTTGCCTCGGTCGATTATATGACCTGGGGGCCGTTTCCCGTGGCGCTGTTTTTCTTTACGGGGCTGATTGGCGGCTGCGCGGGGTCCACCGCCTGTTCGATCAAGATCTTCCGCTATCAGCTGTTGTTCGCATCCATCCGTGCGCAGTTGCAGCGAATCCGGTCACCCCACGGCATCTTTACCCCGCGCTATGACGGACGCCCGATCAGCGGCGATGTCATGATCTCGGTCATGTCGTTTTTTATGTTCTTCACGCTGACACTAGGGCTGGTGGCCGTGGCGCTCAGCATGACGGGGCTGGATTTCGTGACCTCGATCTCGGGGGCGGGGGCGGCCCTGGGGAACATCGGGCCGGGTCTGGGCAAGATCATCGGGCCGGCGGGCAATTTCAGCACCCTTAACGACACAGCCAAATGGATACTGACCGCCGCAATGCTGGTCGGGCGGCTGGAGCTTATGGCGGTATACGTCATTCTGACATTCAAATTCTGGAGAGCTTAATGAGCGCAGTACAAACCCGTCCTTTGGGGGCACAGATTTCGCATATGCTCAAGTCTCGCGGGGTAGAGGTGATCTTTGGCATCCCCGGCGTGCATAACCAAGAGATGTACCGCGGGATCGAGGAAGCAGGGCTGACCCATGTGCTGGCGCGGCACGAACAGGGGGCGGGCTTTATGGCAGATGGCTATGCCCGGGCCACAGGCAAGCCGGGGGTCGCCTATGTGATCACCGGCCCGGGGCTGTGCAATGTGATGACGCCGATGGGGCAGGCCTACAGCGATTCCGTGCCGGTGCTGGTGTTGTCCTCCTGTCTGGATGAAACGGCGGCGCGTAAGGGGCAGCTGCACCAGATGAAAGACCAGCGCGCGGCGGCGGAAACCGTGTGCGACTGGTCCGAAACGGCGCTGACGGCACCGGCGGCCTACCAGCTGATTGACCGCGCCCTGACCGAATTTGCCACCAGCCGCCCGCGGTCGAAGCATATTTCTGTTCCCATTCACCTGCTGGAGGCGGAGGCCGCCCCCGCGCACGCCCTTGCCGTCAGCGCGACCTTGCCGGCGGTGCCCCCTGCGCAGATCGACCTTCTGGCGCAAAAGCTGGCCGCAGCGCAAAAGCCGCTGTTCATTTTTGGCGGTGGTGCCGTTGGCGTTCAAAACGTTGACGCCCTGCTGGCCCGCTGGCAGGCGGCGAGCCTGACGACCTATGCCGGACGCGGCATCGTCTCGCCCGGAGCGCCGCTGCATTTCGGGGCCTATCTCGCGCGGGAAAGCAGCGTGGATGTGATCGCGCAGGCGGATCTTGTGATCGCCGTCGGGACCGAACTGGCAGAGGTGGACCTCTGGCGCGATTACCTGGGCCATTCCGGCGAGCTGGTGCGCGTTGATATTGATCCGCTGGTTCTGGCGGACCCGCAGGCGGCACCGTTTGCCATCCTTGGTGATGCGGTACAGGTAATGGCCGCGCTTGACGCTGCCTTGCCGGACGAACGCACAGCAGCTGGTTGGAATGCGGCCGAGGTGGCAGGCTGGCGCAAACGCTGGCGGTCAGAAGTGGATATGGAACGTCCGGGCATCCTTGCCGTGGTGGAGGCGGTCAAGGCTGCGACGCCCGAAGGCACGATGATCTACTCGGACATGACCCAATTCGCCTATGCCGCGACAGAGGTCTGGGAGATGGACCGGCCTGGATATTGGCATCATCCTTACGGGTTCGGCACGCTTGGCTACGCAACACCTGCTGCGATTGGTGGGGCCATTGGCCGGCCCGGACTGCCGACCATGGCGATCATCGGGGATTATGGCTTTCAATACACGGTGCAGGAACTGGGGGCTGCGGTAGAGCTGGGGCTGCCGCTGCCGATCATCCTGTGGGACAATGGCAAACTGGGCGAAATCGAAGACAGCATGACCCGCGCGCAGATCGCGCCAAACGCGGTCATCGCTCACAATCCCGATTTTTGCAAACTGGCCGAAGCCTACGGAGCCTATGCTGCGGCACCGAAATCGCTGGAGGAGCTGCCAGAGGTCTTGGCGCAAGCCTTCAAGGCCGACCGCCCGACGTTGATCTATCTGACGCCCCAGACCGCAGTCTGATCAAGGGCGCTGCCCGAAGCGGTTCAAACGACTGACCCCGATCCTCCGTTAAACGGGAGATCGGGGTTTTCTTTATTCCCAACAGCTGACCAGTACGGTCATGCCCTTGGCTTTTTCACGCAGGTCCTGCGGCTTGATCGTGGTGCTGCTGGCCGTGGTATCAACGGTGACACCGGCCTTTTGCGCGAGCTCTGCGATGACCTTGGATTCAACCGCAAACGCGACATCTTCGGGCAATTCGCGTGCGCCATTGGCACGGGGCAGCAACATGCCCAAGACCCGCCCGTCACGATCCAGAATCGGACCACCCGCGTCACCGCTGCGGGCTTCTAGCGCAAGGCGGGCGATGTTCTCTTCGCCTTGCAGCCCACGCACATCGGCCAGCGTGCCATAGGTCACCGTCGCAGATCCGAGCACGCCTTCATAGGGGAAACCCGCAACCGCGATTTCGGATTGCAAACGGGGGGGCACGGTGTTGAACGCCGCCACATCCAGGGGCGAAAGCGCTGCGCGGGGTTTCAGCAGGCTGACCCCGCTGGCCGCATCGTCAACAACCACATCAAGCTCTGTCTCGTCGTCCAGCGTCAGCCGACCACAGCTTTGCACCGCCTCGGATGTGGTGGCAACAGTACCGCGCCCATCAATGAAGAAGCCCGAGCGCGAGATTTTCGGCGACCGGATTTGCAGACCTGACACCAGATCGACAGCCTGACGGTCGCCCCCCCCCGCTGCGGCATCCAGCGTACCGGGCAGGCGGGTGAAGGATTTCGTCATCTCGGCAATCACGCGGCGGCGGCGGTCTTCGTCCCCGGCGGGCCAGATGAGGGTGAAGCCCTTGATCTCGCCATTCTGCAGCGACACCTGCGTCTGGCTGACGATGCGGCCGTTCTCGCCGATCAGCTCGAAACTGTCGGACTTCCGCTCGCGCGGGCCTTCTTCGGGGACGATTTCAAGGGTCTGCATGATGTCATACAGGCCAAAGAGCGTATCTTGATCGCCCGCCTGACTGATCAGCAGAACCCGCGCGTCGATGTCGCCGGTGCCATTGTAATGGGCGAAGGGGGGCTCGAACCGGTCAAACCCCACGATCTTGGTCGGCATCACCATCTCGATCCCGGCGTCGGCGTTGCGCACGACCTGCAGGCCCAGACCTTCGAGCACGGCGTTATATTGTTTCAGAAGGGCGGCGCGTTGCAGCGTTGTCAGCACGCCGGTGGCGTCATAGCCGTTGGCCCCTTGCCAATCGGCCATAGACCCCCGCGTACCCCGCCCGAAGGCACCGTCGATAGAGGCATTGTAAAACCCGGCCCACTTCAGCGCGACCTGCAGCTGTTCGCGCGCCTCGCGGTCAAGCTCCCGTTCGCTGGCGCGCGCTTCGGCCAGGGTTTCGTCACGTGGTGGTTCGGGCAGGACGGGGACTTGCGTGGTTTCTACCTCTACGGTGGCGGTGTTCTCTTGCTCCAGCGCTTCGCTGGCGGGGGGCAGGGTGGTTTGCGTGATCTCACTGTCTGTCTGCGTATCGGTGGGGGATGCAGGGTCAACCGGTGCGATCAGCGGAATGTTCAGGACGTTCGCGCCCACGGGCCAGAACTGCTGCTGGAACCGTTCAGAAAGCTGGATAAAGCTGTCGCGCGGAATCACCCCGTCGCGGCGGTAGCGGCGCAACAACAGCTCTGCGTCATCACGGCGATAGGGGCCGACCGCGATTCCATACCAGCTGCCGCCCAAGGCAAAGCCGTTCACATCCTCAAGATTGGCGCTATAGGCACGTGCGCGATCGGTCGCCGCGGCCAGATTGGGCTGGGCTTCGACCTGTATCCAAACCACATCATCGGCAGACTGTGCAAAGGCAAACGGGGCAATAAACAAGGCGGCGATCAGGGCCGCAAACAGTCGCGTCATAGGTATGGGTGCTCTCAAGGATTTAAACTTGCAGTAGATAAGCAGGAACCTGTGCAAAATACCATGCTTGAGACAGCGCAAATCATCACAAAGCTGCCAATTGACCCTACCGCGACAGCACCTTAGGAAAGGCGCGCAGCAGCAAAGGCAAAATCTTATGTCCGACCCGGTCCAGCGCCCCCGTTCATTTCAGGAAATCATCCTCGCCCTACAGTCCTATTGGGCACGTCAGGGCTGTGCGGTCCTGCAACCCTACGACATGGAAGTCGGTGCGGGTACGTTCCACCCGGCAACGACCCTGCGCGCGCTTGGCACCAACCCTTGGGCCGCCGCCTATGTGCAGCCCTCGCGCCGTCCGACCGACGGGCGCTATGGGGAAAACCCCAACCGTCTGCAGCATTACTACCAGTTTCAGGCACTGATCAAACCCAGCCCGCCCAACCTGCAAGAGCTCTACCTCGGATCGCTTGAGGCGATCGGGATTGATATGGCGCTGCATGACATCCGCTTTGTCGAGGATGACTGGGAAAGCCCCACTTTGGGCGCATGGGGACTGGGCTGGGAAGTCTGGTGTGACGGCATGGAAGTGTCGCAGTTCACCTATTTCCAGCAGGTCGGCGGCCATGATTGCCACCCTGTGTCGGGAGAGTTGACCTACGGGCTCGAGCGTTTGGCGATGTATGTTCTGGGCGTCGATCACGTGATGGACATGCCCTTTAACAGCCCCGACGCGCCGATCCCGCTGACCTATGGTGATGTGTTCAAACAGACCGAGGAAGAATACGCCCGCTGGAACTTTGATGTCGCCAATACCGACGTGCTGCTGGACCACTTTGTCGAGGCCGAGAACGAGTGCAAGGCGATCCTTGCGCAAGATGCCCTGGACCCCAAGACCGGCAAGCGCATCGTGATGGCGCACCCCGCCTATGACCAATGCATCAAGGCGAGCCACATCTTCAACCTGCTGGACGCACGCGGTGTCATCTCGGTGACAGAGCGTCAGGCCTATATCGGGCGGGTGCGCACCCTTGCCAAAGCCTGCGCTGACGCCTTTGTTCAGACACGGGCCGGCGGTTGGTCGGAAAACGCGGCATGAACGGTAAAATTTTAGGAGGCGTCATCTTGGTTGCAGCAGCCATTGCGGGTCTCGCGCTTTATTATCTCCAGGTCTACGGCTATTATCACGAGGCACCGGCACCGGATGAGGGCGTCTCGCTGGTGTCGATCTCGAGCAATGCGTCCGAGCCGATCCTGACCGACAATTTCCGCGCCATCGACGCCGACAGCTCGCCCATCCGCTACCGCGCATGTTTCGACACCTCGCTCAGCCTCGCCATGCTGTCCGAAACCTATGTCGTCAGCGACGAGGTCACGCCGCGCAATGCACCGGGCTGGTTCGACTGTTTCGACGCCAAGGCCATCGCAGAAGAGATCGAGGCAGCCACGGCGCTGACCTTTCTGGGGCAGAAGAACGTGCATTTCGGCGTTGACCGTATCGTTGCGATCACTTCGGACGGGCGCGGCTATGTCTGGCACGAGCTGAACGATTGTGGCGACAAAGCCTATGATGGCACCGTGGTGGGCGAAGCTTGCCCGGAACGCCCCGCCGACTGATCCGCTCCGGATCGACCGGCCCTTTGACATAAGCGCTGTTTGCGCGACACATATTTAACCGCACCCAAGCGACACGCGGCCCCGAAAGGTACGAACCCATGCCCGACCTCCTGATAGAGCTTTTCTCGGAAGAAATTCCCGCCCGCATGCAGGCGCGCGCGGCGGATGATCTAAAGAAACTGGTGACGAACGGTCTGGTGGATGCGGGGCTGACCTATGCCTCTGCTGCGGCCTTTTCGACGCCGCGTCGTCTGACCCTGACGATCGAGGGGATGCTGGACGCCAGCCCGTCGCTGGTCGAGGAACGCAAAGGCCCCAAGGCCGACGCGCCGGAAAAAGCCATCGAAGGGTTTCTGCGCGGTGCGGGGCTGACCCGCGACCAGCTGGAAGAGCGCGACACGCCCAAGGGCAAGATCCTGTTTGCCATGATCAACAAGCCGGGCCGCCCCGCAGCCGAGATCGTGGCAGAAGTGCTGGAAACCACCATTCGCAATTTCCCTTGGCCCAAATCCATGCGGTGGGGCAGTGGCAGCTTGCGGTGGGTGCGCCCGTTGCACTCGATCCTGTGTATCCTGTCAGCCGAGGATGGCGCGCAGACCGTGCCCTTGACCATCGACGGGATCACCGCAGGCGACACCACGCGCGGGCACCGCTTTTTGGCCCCCGATACAATTACCGTCAGCAGCTTTGACGATTACAGCGCCAAGCTGAAACGCGCCTTTGTCGTGCTCGACCCGGCAGAGCGGCGCGATACGATCTGGAACGACGCGACCAATATGGCCTTTGCCAACGGGCTTGAGGTGGTCGAGGATGCGGGGCTGCTGGCCGAGGTCGCAGGGCTGGTGGAATATCCCGTCGTGCTGATGGGGCAGATTGGCGATGATTTCCTTGGCCTGCCGCCCGAGGTGCTGCAAACCTCGATGAAAGAGCACCAGAAGTTCTTTTCCGTGCGCAACCCCAAGTCGGGCCGCATCGAACGCTTTGTCACCGTCGCCAACCGCACCACCGCCGACGATGGCGCGACCATTCTGGCGGGCAATGAAAAAGTGCTCTCTGCGCGCCTGTCGGATGCTAAATTCTTCTGGGAAAACGATCTGCGCATCGCGCAATCGGATGCGGGGATGCAGACCTGGGTGGACCGTCTGTCCAACGTGACCTTCCACAACAAGCTGGGCACACAGGCAGAGCTGATCTCGCGCATGGAAGCACTGGCTGGGGAGCTCGCCCCGATGGTCGGGGCCGACGCAGAAGAGGCCCGTGCCGCCGCCCGTTTCGCCAAGGCCGATCTGTCGTCCGAAATGGTCTATGAATTCCCCGAACTTCAGGGGCTTATGGGCAGCTACTATGCCAAAGCCGCCGGCAAGTCCGAAGCTATCGCCGCCGCCGCCCAAGACCACTATGCGCCGCTGGGGCCATCCGACGACGTGCCAACCGCGCCCGTGTCCATCGCCGTGGCGCTGGCAGAGAAAATCGACAAGCTGACCGGCTTCTGGGCGATCGACGAAAAACCGACCGGAAGCAAAGACCCGTTCGCGCTGCGTCGCGCGGCCTTGGGCGTCATTCGGATTTTGGTTGAGAATGATGTGTCAATGAAACTGCGTGACACCATCCTTGAGCATTTGTCTCAAGCCCCTGCACCGGCTGCCGGAAGCGCCGAAGAGACGGCAGAAAACCTCCTCTCCTTCCTCCACGACCGCCTGAAGGTCTACCTCAAAGACCAAGGCGTCCGTCATGACATCATCGACGCTTGCATCAGTTCTTCTGATGGCGCACCTGCTGGTGCGACGGACGGCAACGACGACCTGACCCTGCTTGTCAAACGCGCGAAGGCGCTGAGCGAGACGCTGAAAACCGATGACGGGGAAAACCTGATCCAGGGGTTCAAGCGCGCCAACAATATCCTGAGCCAGGCCGAGGACGCGGATGGGGTGGAATACTCTTTCGGGGCGGATATCAAATTTGCCGAGACGGTAGAAGAGCGCGCGTTGTTTGCCGCCCTTGATACCGCAGAGGCGCAGATCAAACCGGCGATGGAGGCACAGGATTTCGGCACAGCCATGTCCGCGATGGCGTCCTTGCGCGGCCCGATTGATGCGTTCTTTGATGCGGTGCAGGTGAACGCGGACAATGCGACGGTCCGGCGCAACCGGTTGAACCTGCTCAGCCGTATCCGCACGATCTGTAGCTCGGTCGCGGATCTGACGAAAATCGACGGGTAACGCAGCAGACCCGACACGTGGGCAAGGCGATCACGCCTTGCCACACCACGGCGAAAGCCTATGCTGCGCAGGAACCAAAAGGTGCCGCAGTGCAGAAAACCGCCATGACAACCCTTGTGACCCAAACCGCCCCCATCGCGAATGATACGCATGGGGGGCGTGCGAAATGTCTGCAACGTCTGGTCCGTCTTGATCTGCCGGTGCCGCGCACCGTGGCGCTGCCCTTCGATGTCGTGCTCGAGATCGCGCAGGGGCAGATCCCCGATCTGCAAGCGGTCGCCGATGAATTCCCCCAAGACGCGCTGCTATGCGTGCGCCCCTCTAGCCAGGACCCGGATTGGGGCGGGCCGGGGGCGGTGATGAACATCGGCATGAACGATGACCGCTATGCCGACTATTGCGAACGCATGGGCGAGGGGCCCGCATCGGCGCTTTATACCCGTTTCGTGCAATCCTATGCCGTCAATGTGGCGCGTTTGGACCCCGATATGTTCGACGACGTCGAAGGCGATGGGCGCGAGGCGCTGCTGCAATCCCTGCGGGCCTACGAGCTTGAGACCGAAGAAAGCTTCCCCCAGGACCGTGTGACCCAGTTGACCGCCGTGCTCAGTTCCATGGCGCGGGCGTGGGAGGGCACCTCGGCGCGGCTGTTGCGCCAGGCCAAGGGGGCGCCTGCAGATGCGGGGCTGGGCCTGATCGTGCAGCAGATGGTGTTCGGTGTGGGCACGGGAATTTGCGGCTCGGGCGTGTTGCAACTGGTGGACAGCACCACCGGCTTGCCACAGATCACCGGGCGGTACCTGAGCCAGTCGCAGGGGCGCGACGCCTTGCAGGACACCGCCGATGCGCTTTACCTGACGCGCGATCCACGCGGACCGTCGCTTGAGGAACACGCCCCCGAAGCTTTCGAGATGCTCAAACAGCACGCGGCGCTGATGCGGGTCCGGCTGCGCGCCGAGATGCAGGTGGAATTTGTCATCTCTGACGGAGAGTTGTTTATCCTTGATGGCGTGCGCGTGTCGCGGTCCTCGCGGGCGGCGGTGCGGATCGCAGTGGCGCTGGCGGACGAAGGGATCATCCCCCGCGAAGAGGCGCTGATGCGTGTCCAGCCCCGCACCCTGACAGAGCTGTTGCACCGGCAGGTTGACCCACGGGTGAAACGCGATGTGATCGGGCGCGGCATTGCCGCCAGCCCCGGTGCCGCCACCGGCCGGATCGTGTTCAACGCGAATGACGCGCAAGCCAGTGCCGCACGGGGCGAGAAATGTATTCTGGTGCGCCGCGAAACCTCGCCCGAGGATATTCGGGGGATGCATGCCGCCCAAGCCGTGCTGACCGAACGCGGTGGCATCACCAGCCACGCCGCGGTGATCGGGCGGGGCATGGGCTTGCCCTGCGTCGTTGGTGCCTCGTCGATGCGGTTCGATCTCGTCAAGGGGGTGATCACGGCCCCTGACGGGCGGATGTTCAAGGCAGGCGATGAAATCACCCTCGACGGCACCTCGGGAGAGGTGCTGTGCGGGGCCGCGGATATGCTTGAGCCGCTGCTGGACGCGACCTTCCAAAAGCTCATGTCCTGGGCCGAAGACGCTGCCGACATCGGGATACGTGCCAACGCCGACACCCCGGCCGACGCACAAACCGCGCGCAATTTCGACGCGCAGGGGATCGGGCTGTGCCGGACAGAGCATATGTTCTTTGACCCCAGCCGCCTGACCGTGATGCGCGAGATGATCTTTGCCGATACCAGCGAAGGCCGTCGCGCCGTGCTAGAGCGGTTGCTGCCAATGCAACGCGATGATTTCATTCAGCTTTTCCGCATCATGCAGGGTCAGCCGGTGTGCATCCGTCTGTTCGATCCGCCCTTGCACGAATTCCTGCCCTCGACCCGAACCGGTCAACGCGATCTGGCCGAGGCGCTGGATTTGCCGCTGTCCAACGTGACCCGCCGGATCGAGGCGATGACCGAATATAACCCGATGCTCGGCCTGCGCGGCGTGCGTCTTGGCGTGACGGTGCCCGAAATCTACGAGATGCAGGCCCGCGCGATCTTCGAGGCCACGATCGAAGCCAGCCGCGACGGCGACCCCGTGGTGCCCGAGATCATGATCCCGCTTGTGTCGGCCAAACGCGAGGTTGAGCTGATCAAAGCCAGCGTCGACAAAATCGCAACGGCGGTGAAATCCGAACGCGGCGCGAGCTTTACCTACCGTTTGGGCGTGATGGTCGAAACGCCCCGTGCCGCCCTGCGCGCCGGAGAGATTTCGCCCCATTGTTCCTTCCTCAGCTTCGGGACAAACGACCTGACGCAGATGACCTATGGGTTGAGCCGAGATGACGCGGGACGGTTCATGTCGACCTACGTGCAGCAGGGCGTTTTCCCCGAAGATCCGTTCCATATGCTGGACCGTGATGGCGTCGGAGAGCTGCTTCAGCTTGGTGCCGCGCGGGGGCGGGAAGCACAACCTGGGATTACCTTGTCGATCTGCGGAGAGCACGGCGGCAACCCCGAATCGATTGCTTTTTGCCGTGCAGCGGGTTTCGACTACGTTTCTTGCTCACCTTTCCGTGTTCCGGTGGCCAGATTGGCGGCGGCACAGCTCGCAATCGCGGACAAGATCGGGTAGTTTTGCGCGGCTGATCGCCTAGATGTTGTTTTTCTGTGCGGGTTCCCGCGCAGGCGGTTTCGGCAGGGTTTACGCTTGGTGCCAGTTTGGGTAGGGGGCGCTGTCCGAAACTACTTGCGAGGCGCTCAATGCGTTCTTTTCAGAAATTCTCGTCCTGCGCCCTGCTGGCGCTGTCTTTGCTTGCTCCTGCCGTGGCGTCCGCCAGCCCGCAACAGGCCAAAGCACTGGCTGACATCGAAGCCAAAGGGCTACGCTCTGTCGGGTCGGAACGTCTGGAAAGCATGATCGCATCGAACAACGCAAGCGAGGTGGAGTTCACCCGCGCATGGCTGGCTGAACAGCCGAAAGCATCGGGCGGCGAACAATGGCGCTGTCTGGCAGAGGCGCTGTACTTTGAAGCGCGCGGTGAGACGGTCAAGGGCCAGTTCGCGGTGGCCGAAGTGATCATGAACCGTGTGAAATCCGCGCAGTTTCCCGGGTCTTTGTGCAGCGTGATCAATCAGGGAACAGGTCGCAAATACCAGTGTCAGTTCACCTACACCTGCGACGGCAATGCCGAAGTGATCGCCGAACCGCGCGCCTATGCGCAGGTCGGCAAGGTCGCGCGGGCGGTGCTGGACGGCAAGGCACCATCGCTGACAGGGGGGGCGACGTATTATCATACCACCGCCGTAAGCCCTCGTTGGTCGCGCGTCTTTACCCGCACCACCAAGATCGGCGTGCATATGTTCTATCGTGACGGCGTTCAGACCGCGTCGAACTAAGCGGCGTTTCTGTCGTCTTTGATGGCTGGCCAGCCGTGTCTGGCTTTGGTACATCCGCGCAAACGGTCTAGGATCGTTTGCGAGTGAGACAAGCAAAGGCCCAAACCCATGACAAGTGACACGCGGCTTGCCTTTGCGCACCCGTCCGAACGCGCTGCTGCGACGGCGGGGCCTGAACCTCTGGACCGGATTTCCCTGCGCGATCATATCGTTGAGGTCGAGATCGGTGCCTTCCAGGCCGAACGTGGTGTAACGCAGCGCATCTGTTTCAATGTCGTCGTCGAGGTGCAGCCGCTGACCGGCCCCGTCGACGACGATGTGGACCGTATCCTGTCCTACGACCGCGTGACCGAGGCCATCGCCTACGAGCTGTCGGACGAACGGCTGAACCTGCTCGAGACGCTGGCCGAACGGGTCGCGGATCGTATCCTGCTGGAACGGCAGGCGATGCGGGTGTTTGTGCGCATCGAAAAGCTGGACCGTGGCCCCGGTGCTTTGGGCGTCGAGATCGTGCGCGCCCGTGATGATACCCCCGACAGTCAGGCCGAGGCGCGCGAGGTGCCACACCCCGAGCTGGTCTATCTGAGCAATGATGCCATCGCCTCGCCGCATCTGGCGGGGTGGCTGGACCAGTTGCACCAGATGGGGCGGCCCCTGATCCTATGTGTCGGCGCATCGGACACCGCCGCGCCGCAGGTCGGGCATAAAATGGCGCAGCGTCGCATTGATCTGCTGGCGATTGAACAGAACGCTTGGGTGCTGGCCGCAAAGGATGATCGCTGCGTTGTGGTGGCGACGCGGACAGAGCTGGATTGGGCAATGAAGAACGGCCAGACGAGCGTTTGGGCCCCGTCGAAGATCGTGCTTGATAGTGTGGATACCCCGTCGGCGCAGCCGCGCGATGCAGTGGCCTTGGCCGCGTGGTTCGCCGCCAGCTTCGACGCGACAGAGATGTTGGTGATCGGGGCGGACCTGCCGGCTGACGCCTCTGTTCCGCTGCGCGCCGTAGCGGTGGACCAGGGCAGGCTGTGAGACATGACCGATTACTTTCGACCTCTCGTCCAGATCGGCCCCGCGCGGCCTGATACTGCGGTGTCTCTCGCGGGGGGGTGGGGCTGGTTCACCCATGCCGAGGTCTTGTCGCGTCGCACGCCGGCCCGTGTTGTGCCCGCGGCCGATATCCCGGCAAGCGTGATGGCACGGCTGACCGCGCCCCGTCCCACGATGGCAGGGCTGACGCTGGACCGCCCGCGCATCATGGGCATTCTGAACACGACGCCCGATAGTTTCTCGGACGGGGGGCAGCATAATGCCGTACCCGATGCGCTGCGCGTCGCACAAGAGATGGTGGCCGCCGGCGCGGATATTCTGGACATTGGCGGCGAGTCCACGCGCCCCGGCGCGGATTTTGTGCACGTCTCCGAAGAGATCACGCGCACCGCTCCCGTCATCGCCGCGCTGCGGGGGGCGGGGCTGCACACGCCGATCTCCATCGATACCCGCAAGGCCGCCGTGGCCGAGGCCGCGGTCAACGCTGGTGGCAATCTGGTAAACGACGTCTCGGGCTTCACCTTTGATCCCGCGCTTGGGCCCCTGTGTCAAAAACTGGCGCTGCCGGTTTGCGTTATGCATGCCCAAGGCGATCCCGCGACCATGCATCTGGACCCACAGTATGATAACGTGCTGCTTGATGTTTTTGACGCGCTGGAGCGGCAGATCAGCATCCTAGAGGCATCAGGCATCCCGCGGGGGGCCATTCTGGCGGACCCGGGCATCGGGTTTGGCAAGACGCAGGATCACAATCTGGCTCTGCTGGCGCGGCTGAGCCTGTTTCACGCTTTGGGGACGCCTATCCTGCTAGGCGTGTCGCGCAAACGGTTCATCGGAACGATCGGCAACGCGCCGCAGGCTCAGGACCGCGCGCCGGGGTCGATCGCCGTGGCGCTTGCAGGATTGGCGCAGGGTGTGCAAATGATCCGTGTGCATGACGTTGACGACACCCGCCAAGCGGTCGCTCTGTGGCATGCCGCATATTTTGGGAGCATTTTATGACAAAATTATTTGGAACAGACGGTATTCGCGGAAAGGCCAATGTGCATCCGATGACAGCCGAGGTCGCCCTGAAAATCGGGGCCGCTGTGGGGCGCTATTTCAGCGCGGGTCGTGACGGTGTGCACCGTGTGGTGATTGGTAAGGACACGCGGTTGTCGGGCTATATGTTCGAAAACGCGCTGACGGCGGGGCTGACGTCCTCGGGGATGAATGTGCTGCTGCTGGGGCCGGTGCCTACGCCTGCGGTCGGGCTGCTGACGCGGTCGATGCGGGCTGATCTGGGGGTCATGATCTCGGCCAGCCACAATCCGGCGACGGACAATGGCATAAAGTTCTTCGGCCCCGACGGGTTCAAGTTGAGCGACGCTGTGGAGGCAGAGATCGAGGCGTTGATCGAAGGCGGTGTGGAGTTGAACCCCGCCGACAAGATCGGCCGTGCCAAGCGGATCGATGACGGGCGGTTCCGCTATGTCGAGCGGGTGAAGTCATCGTTCCCGCGCCAGATGCGTCTGGACGGGCTGAAGGTCGTGATCGACTGCGCCAATGGGGCCGCACACCGCGTCGCACCCGAAACCCTATGGGAACTGGGGGCCGAGGTGATCGAGATTGGCGTGTCGCCGAACGGTTTCAATATCAACGAGAATTGTGGCTCGACCCACCCCGAACGCGCCGCAGCGGCGGTGGTAGAGCACGGTGCCCATGTGGGCATTTGCCTGGATGGCGACGCGGACCGCGTGATCCTGATTGACGAAACCGGAAAGGTCGGTGACGGGGATCAATTCATGGCCCTTATGGCGTCCCGTTGGGCGGCCGAAGACCGGCTGGCCAATGGCGCCCTAGTTGCCACCGTGATGAGTAACCTTGGCCTTGAACACTTCTTGCAGGGCAAGGGGCTACGGCTTGAGCGGACGTCCGTGGGCGACCGCTATGTGGTCGAGCGGATGCGCGAAGGCGGCTTCAATCTGGGCGGCGAGCAATCGGGCCATATCGTCATGACCGACCACGCCACCACGGGTGACGGTCTGATGGCGGGGCTGCAGTTTCTGGCAGAGATGATCCGGTCGGAGAAGACCTCCTCCGAGCTGCTGAACAACTTTGAACCCGTGCCGCAACTGCTTAAGAACGTAAGGTTTTCTGCCGGTCAGGTGCCGTTGGAAGACGCGCAGGTGCAAGGGGCCATCGCACAGGCCGAAGCCGATCTGGCTGGTCAGGGGCGTTTGCTGATCCGCAAATCCGGTACCGAGCCGCTGGTGCGTGTGATGGCAGAACATGAAGACGCGCAGCTGATGGAACGCGCTGTCGATTCTGTGGTGGATGCGGTCACGGCGGCTGTCGCACCTTAAGCTGATCGCAGGGCTGCTGGCGGGGATGTCCTGCGCAGCGGCCCTGCCTTGCCCTCGCGGGACGCGCCGCCTGCGGTGGCTGTGGGATGCCTTCGGCGAGGATTTAGAGCCATTTGGAAGCTAGGCGCGCGTGCGGGTGAACAGCCGGCGGAACGCGCCATATTGGCTGAGCGCGACGCCCGAGAGGATCAGCACCATCGCGTAGAGCAGGGATGGCGGCAGCGGTTCGTTCAGCAAGAGCGCACCGAGGCAGACGGACCAGACGGGGACTTGGTAGTTCACCAGTGACATAAACACCGGGCCAGCACTGCGGATCACCAGCACGCGCAGGAAATTCGCGGCGGCGGTGGGGATCAGGCCCAGAAACGCCAGCGCCGCGAAGATGGACGGCGAGGGGCGGGGCGGCAGACCTTCGATGATGATTGCCATGGGAACGGTGATGCAGGTGGCAATGATCAGCAGGATGGTCGCAAGGCCGATCGCGTCCACCGCGGGCAGGCGGCGCATGATGATCGAGCTGGTGGCGTAGCACCCCGCCGCACCCAGGCAGGCCAGACGGCCTTGGGTTTCAAGCGCGGTGCCAGTGCTTTCAAAGGCTTGCGCGCCGATCAGGATGACAACGCCGACAAAGCCCAGGGCAAACCCGATCACCTTGCGCGGGCTCATCGCTTCGCCCGGAACGAAGAAATGCGCGAGCGGCAGGATGATCAGCGCCGTCGCGGCCATGGTCACCCCCGCGAATCCCGAGGTGACATATTGCTGACCCCATGCGAGCAGGCTGAACGGCACGGCAGAGCTGGCGGCACCGATAAAGATCACGGCCGCGATGTCGCCGCGGGTGGGGGATTGGGTAAAGAGCCGAAACCCGCGCAGAGCCCAGATTACCACCATCACGGTGGCCGCGAACCCGACACGTGTGGCCGCGATCCAGAAGGGTGGCATTTCAGTCAAAGCGATTTCGGTCACCAGAAACGTGCCTCCCCAGATGAAGGCAAGCAGCAGGATCATCAGCCAGCTGGATTTGGTGATCTGGGGCGCGTCCGGCATGACATATCCTGTGGGAACTCTCGGCCCGCCAGATGTGACAGCCGGTTGCGCAAAAGAAAAGGCCCGGTGCAGAACCGGGCCTTTCCACATCGCTGCAATGGCGATCAGTTCTTGGATTTGTCGACCATCTTGCCGGCAGAGATCCAGGGCATCATTTCGCGCAGCTTGCCGCCGACGACTTCGATCTGATGTTCGTCATTGGCGCGACGCGAGGATTTCAGCGTGGGCTGACCGACGGAGTTTTCCAGCATGAAGTCACGCACGAATTTGCCCGACTGGATGTCGCTGAGAACGGCTTTCATGCGCGCTTTGGTCTCGTCGTAGGGCAGGATGCGCGGGCCGGAGACGTATTGGCCGTATTCCGCTGTGTTCGAGATCGAGTAGTCCATGTTGGCGATGCCGCCTTCATAGATCAGGTCAACGATCAGCTTGGTTTCGTGCAGACATTCGAAATAGGCCATTTCGGGCTCGTAGCCGGCTTCGACCAGTGTTTCAAAGCCACAGCGGATCAGTTCAACGATACCGCCGCACAGAACAGCCTGTTCGCCGAACAGATCGGTTTCACATTCTTCGCGGAAGTTGGTTTCGATGATGCCGGAACGGCCGCCACCGATGGCGGAGCAGTAGGACAGGCCGATTTCCAGCGCTTTGCCGGTGGCATCGGTGTCTACCGCAACCAGGCAAGGCACGCCGCCGCCTTTGGTGTATTCGCCGCGCACAGTGTGGCCCGGGCCTTTGGGGGCCATCATGATCACATCAACGCCGGGTTTGGGTTCGATCAGGCCAAAGTGGACGTTCAGGCCGTGGGCGAATGCGATTGCAGCGCCTTCGCGGATGTTATCGTGCACGTATTTCTTGTAGGTTTCAGCCTGCAATTCGTCGGGCATGGTGAACATGATCACATCGGCCCAAGCCGCAGCTTCGGCGATTTCCATGACTTTCAGGCCTTCGCCTTCGGCTTTCGCTTTCGAAGCGGAGCCTTCGCGCAGCGCAACGACGAGGTTTTTCGCACCGGAATCACGCAGGTTCAGCGCGTGGGCGTGGCCCTGGGAGCCATAGCCGAGGATGGCGACTTTCTTGTCCTTGATCAGGTTCACATCGCAGTCACGGTCGTAATAAACGCGCATTGGGGCGTCCTTTCGGGTTCGTTGAAATCTAGGGAGACCATATCGAAGCTGCTGCGAGATACTATTGCGGAATTGTGAGTTTATTTGGAAAAATGAAGATGGTAATGCGCGGTATGCAGTAAAAATGGAAAAATCATGCTTGATGATATGGATCGACGACTTCTGCGCCACTGGCAAGCGGATGCGGGGTTGTCGCCGGCGGAGTTGGCCGACCTTACGGGGCTGACAGCGGGTAAGGTGTCGCGGCGGATCACGCGCATGCAGGAAGCCGGTATCGTTCAGGGGGTGGCGGCTGTCGTCGATTGGGCGGCATTGGGCTACACGGTCGAAGTGTCCTTGCGCATCACTTTGGACAAGACACAGGGCAATGCCTTTGACCGCTTTCTTGAAGAGGCACGCCAACTGCCTGAGGTGATCGAGCTCCAGACCTTTCTGGGGCGGGTGGATGTGCGCCTATCGGTAATAGCGCGGGATATGGCGCATTATCAGCAGATTTACCGGGAGGGTATTCTGACCTTGCCGCATATTGCCGATATCGAGGCGCTGATGCATGTGGCGCGGATCAAGTCAGAGGAGGCGTTGCCGCTATGATCACGCTCGATGAGGTGGACCACCGGCTGATCCGGTCGCTTGCGCGCGATGCCACACAAAGCGCCGGTGCCCTGGGGCGTCATCTGGGGCTGTCGCAGCCTGCCACTTGGCGTCGGATCAAACGGTTGGAGGAGGCAGGCATCCTGCGCGGCAAGAGGCTGCGCTTGAACCGCGAGGCATTGGGGTTCGGCGTCACCGTCTTTCTCGGCGTCAAGCTTGCGACCAAAGGGCGGGTTAGCCTGGAGGATTTCGAACGCGCCGTCAGTGCTATCCCCGAGGTCCAAACAGTGGAGCATGTTCTAGGGCTATATGACTACCGTTTACGGGTTGTTGCGCGGGATCTGGCGGATTTCGAACGGGTGCTGCGGCGGCGGATCATGACCCTGCCGGGGGCGGGGGCCGTCGAGGCAAATGTGCTTCTAAGCGAGGAACGACTGACCGGACCATTGGGCCTGTGACTTTACCACGCGAGGGGCTATGTTCGCGCGAAACCATCAGGAGGATATCATGCCCGCTTTGCTAAATTCAGTTGACCCGGAAGGGCTTGAAGAGTTTTCGGTCGTGTTCACCGACCGGTCCTTGAACCATATGAGCGCCGTGTTCCAAGAGGTCATGCGCGACATCAGCACTCTGCTTAAGGACGTATACAAGGCCGATGCCGTGGCTGTCGTCCCCGGGGGCGGGACCTATGGGATGGAGGCGGTCGCCCGCCAGTTCGCACGGGGGGCCGAGGTGCTGGTCGTGCGCAACGGCTGGTTCTCCTATCGGTGGAGCCAGATCATCGAGAGCGGCGATCTGACCGGCAATGCCAACGTCATGAAGGCGCAGATGCAGGGCAACAGCACGCCCGCGCCGTTCGCCCCAAGCCCGATTGATGACGTCGTCAAGGCCATCGAGACGCATAAGCCGCAGGTGGTTTTCGCACCTCATGTGGAGACCAGTGCGGGGGTGATCCTGCCCGATGACTATATCAAGCAGATGGCAGAAGCGGCCCATGCCGTCGGCGCGCTGGTGGTGCTGGATTGCATCGCGTCGGGCTGCGCATGGGTGGATATGAAGGCGCTTGGCGTCGACGTATTGCTCTCTGCGCCGCAAAAAGGCTGGAGCGCTTCGCCCTCTGCCGGGCTGGTCATGATGTCGGATCGCGCGGTTGCACGCATGGGAGAGACAACATCGGACAGTTTTGCCATCGATCTAGCCAAGTGGCATAGCATTATGAAAGCCTATGAAGATGGCGGCCACGCCTATCACGCGACCATGCCGACCGATGCGCTACGTCAATTCCGCGATACCATGCTTGAGACGAAATCCTACGGCTTTGACCGTCTGAAAGAGGCGCAGTGGCGTCTGGGGGATTCCGTGCGCAAGATGCTGGCGGAGAGGGGCGTTACCTCTGTCGCGGCGGAAGGTTTTGGCGCGCCGGGGGTGGTGGTGAGCTATACTGCGGATCCCTCCGTGCAAAACGGCAAGGCCTTTGCTGCCGAAGGGATGCAGATCGCCGCTGGCGTGCCCTTGATGTGTGACGAGCCGGAGGATTTCCAGACCTTCCGTCTGGGGCTGTTCGGTCTGGATAAGCTTTACGACGTCGATGCCACGCTGGCGCGGTTGGCAGCCGTGGTCGATAAGGTACTGTAAATAAAGGCGCGCGGCAGGTCAGCCCTGCCGCATGCCCAAGCCCATCTCCATCAACATGCGCCGTACGGGGGGCAGGGCATATAGCGCGCTGAGCCCTTTGGCACGGGCATCGCGGGCCAGTGGCGTTGTCGCCTGACTGGCGCGGTTCAAGAGGTCGATGCCGCGCAAGCGCAGCTGAATATCGCCAAAACGCGCCTTGTGGTAGGCGTCCAGCATGTGCTGGCTGCCCAGATCAGCGCCGTGCTTTTGCGCCAGTTCCAGCAGCGTTGCGATGTCTTGCAGCGACATGTTCAACCCCTGCGCGCCGATGGGGGGCATCACATGGGCGGCTTCTGCAATCAGGGCGACGCGTTCGGCAGAGAGACGCGCGGCATGCTGGCTGATGATCGGCCAGATCGCCCGTTCGGAGGCCAGCGTCAACGGGCCGAGCACATGGGCACTGCGGTCGGTCGCGGCTTGGGAAAACGCATCTGCGTCAAGCGCCATCCGCGCAAGGCAGGACGCGCCGTCATCCATCCACACCACGGCAGAGCAGGGCAGACCGTCGCGATCGGGCAGGGGTACAAGGGTGAAGGGGCCCCCGCTGCGGTGCACCTCGGTCGACACGTTTTCATGCGGGATCGGGTGTGTCACGGCAAAGGCAAGCGCCTTTTGGCCATAGCTTTGGCGGGTAACCTCAATGCCGGCGGCGTCGCGCATGGGGCTGTCGCGCCCGTCTGCGGCAATCACGAGCTTTGTCGAAATTTTCGTGCCATCGCTGAGGCTTACGCGTGCGCCGGTGGTGCGGGTGAACAAGCTGGTGGTTGCGGTGCCGGGGCGGAAATCGACGTTCGGCAAAGCCTCTAGCCGCTCCAGAAGCGCACGCCTTAGCAGCCAGTTCGGGAAGTTCCAGCCGAACGGTTGGTCCGAGATATCGGCAGCATCAAAAGCGCGGCTGGTCACCGGTGCATCGCCGTCACCGCCCGCATCCACAATACGCATCACCTGCAACGGTGCGGCATGTTCTTCCAGATGGGCCCAGATGCCCGCTGCCTCAAGCACGCGGCGCGCCGGTTGCAGCATCGCAGTAGAGCGCATGTCGGCCCCTTTCGCCGCACCATCGGTGACGGGGGGCGTGGGGTCGACGCAGACCACGTTGAAACCCGCGGTGCCGAAAGCCGCTGCCGCCGTCAAACCGGCAATGCCGCCGCCCGAAATCAAGATATCACATGCCATAGTCATGCCCGTCAGTTAGCCCGTGATCTGTGCAAGAAAAGCCGAAAGATCATCGGTGTGGAAATGGATATGCGGCGCGGGGGCGGGGTGCTCGGCCACATGGACGGTGCCCATCCCCATGTCATGCGGGGCGATTAGGTTGCGGGGGTCGTCCTCGAACATCACGGCGTTGGTTGGGGTCAATGCGTCGGCGGCAAATATCAGGTCGTAGGCCGCGCGTTCGGGTTTGGGTAAAAATGACGCGTGTTCAACGCCGTAGATGGCATCGAACAGGCCCGAAAGCCCCCGTGCGGCAATGACTTTTTCGGCGTAGGGGACAGTGCCGTTGGTATAGATGATCCGGCGCCCCGGCAGGGCGGCGATCCGCGCGGCAAGCAGGGGATCCGGGATCAGCGCGTCAAAGGAGATCTCGTGCACCTCGTGCAGATAGGGGCCGGGATCAAGGTCGTGTTCGCGCATCAGCCCGGCCAGCGTGGTGCCATAGGTCTGCCAGTAATGTCTGCGCAGATAATCCGCGCGCTGCTCATCGACGTTCAAGGCGGTCATCACCCAGTGCGTCATCCGCTGTTCAATCTGGTCAAACAGGCGGGCGGATGGCGGGTATAATGTGTTATCAAGGTCAAAGACCCAAGTATTCACATGAGAAAAAGAGGTGTGTGGCATGGGGACTTGCTACGCTGACCAGATGATCTGCGCAAGATCACGGGGTTGCGCAATTGGACGCGGGGGCTAAGGTGCCGGAGCCTTTTGAAAGAGAACCCATGACGACGCCACGCTCCGGACCCACAGACGCCTATTCCATGATCCTGGACGCGATTGACGTGGGCACCTATCGCCCCGGTGATCGGTTGGTGGAAAGTGAATTGGCCGAGCGCTTCGGTGTCTCAAGAACGCCGGTTCGTGAAGCATTACAACGGCTTGAGACGCAATCCCTGCTCGCGCGGGACGGGCGGAGCCTGATCGTTGCATCGTTGGACCACAATCAGGTGGCCGAACTTTACGTCGTACGCGGCGAGTTGGAGGGGTTGGCCGCGCGGCTTGCCGCCCGTCACGCCACCGCTGAAGAAGTCCGTGTATTGCGCGAAATGGTCGAGGAAGACGACGCTTTTCGCGACAATCCAGCGGCGTTGGCGCGTGCGAACCGCCGTTTTCACAAACAAATTCATCTCGCGTCGCACAACCGGTATCTGGTGCAGCAACTTGATCTGGTGCACCGGTCCATGGCGCTGATGGCGACATCGTCACTGGCCGTGGATGGGCGCGGTGCGATCGCGCAGGATGAACATGACCGCATTGTTCAGATGATCGAACAGCGTGACGAAGATGGTGCGGATGAAGCATTGCGCACGCATATTTCTGTCGCCTTCATGACGCGGCTCAAGCAAGAAGCGGCACAGCGCAAAGATGAAGGCTAGGGCGGACGAAGTGGTGACGCCTTAGAACCGATGGGGCTGGATCTATGTGGTACGCCATGTTCGGTCTTGTCCCAATAGAACGGCGTGACCACGAATTCGTATAGCGCCTTATAGGCCGCGAAAGAGCCGAGAATAAAGTAAAACGGCAGGGTGATCGCCCAGGGTATAAGGTGGCGATGCAGCGGACCCGAAACCGCCGTCATCGCGACAGATATATTGAGGATTTCCGCGAAGAGGAAATATCCGAAAAGCCCGTAGAACACGTCAGCGCCCAGTGTTGTCTGGACAGGATGTGCTGCGCCGAACAGCGGTAGGCAGAAAGACCAGAGCAGGGGGGCAAAGATGAACTGGCAGAACGTCGCGAGGAACAGTACCTGCACGCCCATAAACCGAATAAGCCCGACATCACGGATCAGTTGGAAGGGGGCACGGCTGTGCACGACCCATGTGATCAAGAAGCCTTTCAGCCATCGTGACCTTTGTTTGATCCACGGCCACGCACGGAAATTGGCCTCTTCGTAAGTGACAGTCGGCAGCAGGTCGGTTTTATAGCCATGCCGCGCGAGGCGGACGCCAAGATCTGCATCTTCGGTGACATTATGGGCGTCCCAGCCCCGCAGTTTCTCCAAAGCGGCGCGGCGGAAAAATAATGTGGTGCCGCCGAGGGGAATGATCAGGCCCAGATGCGCGACACCGGGTAGGATCACGCGCCACCAGGTAGCATATTCCAGTGTGAAACAGCGCGAGATCCAGTTGGTGCGCGCATTGTAAAAATCCAGAACGCCCTGCACACAAGCAACGTTTTTGTGGGCCTTATCAAAATGTTGTACAACGCGGTTGATCTGGTTGGCCTCCGGCGCGTCCTCGGCATCCCACACGCCGATAATACTGCCGCTGCAAAATTCCAGCGCATAGTTCAGGGCACGGGGTTTGGTGCGCAGTTTGCCTGCTTGGGGCACTTCGATCACGTCGAACCAGAAGGGCAGTTCGGTTCGCGCGATGGTGTCGCGGGTCATTTGATCGCCTTCCTCCAGCACCAGCACGATCTGCAACAGCGCCTTGGGATAGCTGAGCTGCGACAGGGCCGCGATCAAGGCGCTGGCAATCTCCTCCTCTTGCAGAAGAGGGACGAGAACCGATACCTTTGGCCATCGTGTCGGGGGCGATGGCACGGCGGGGTCTGAAGGCAGTGGTGTGTTCCCCCACAGGCAGCGCGCCAGAAAGGCCGATGATCGTAGCGTCATGATCATAGTACTGCAGAACAATGCCCATAGAACAAACGCCGTAAACGTCACCGCGGGGAGTAACGCGAACAGCATGCTCGCGACAAAAATGACACCGGCGGCCCAAATACGCCGGCGCGGCCCGGCAACCCGCCATGTTCGGCAGCTTTCATGAGGGGGCACACGCTCTGCCGCGCGTTTGGCCAGCTCGGACCCGTAAAGCGCGGTGATCTGACGGTTGATCTGCGCGGGTTCTGCCAGCACCGGTACGATGTCCAGTTCGCTGTTGCCGAAGGCCTCATGCGCAAGGGTATGAAGGGCATCCGGCCGGCTGGTCGCGACAAACAGCGTTTGTCCCATCCGCCGCCACGGCACAATCTTATGGTGCAAGCTGGCTTCGGCAGACAGATGGCGCGCAAGCATCGGTTTGGGCGGGTCTGCGTCAAGGTCGATCTGCTGGATCTGATGTTGCAGCGCCAGTGCTTTGGTCACCTCACTGCGCGAGACAAGCCCTTGAGCCACAAGGATTTCCCCAAGCGGTGCATCCAGATCGCGCTGCGCTTCAAGCGCGTGAACCAGATCGGCCTGATCGATCAACCCTGCGTCGATCAATATGCGCCCCAAGGGACGATAGCGCCCGCGCACACGCGCGGGACTGGGTGCTTTCAGCTCTAATCCAAGGTTGCTCAACGGGCGAATCCCTTCCTGTCGGAATAGGATCACCTTGGGAGAGATGACTTAATGGGACGTTAATTGCGAATGAAGAGAACGCCCGCAATTATCAGGTTTAGCTGGCCCGCTCTGCCATCGCCGCGGCAAAGCGTTCAAACAGATAGAAACTGTCTTGCGGGCCGGGGCTCGCTTCGGGGTGGTGCTGAACGGACCAGACGGGCCGCCCCTCCATCCGGATGCCGCAGTTGGAGCCGTCAAACAGTGACTGATGGGTTTCAACCACTCCGCTTGGCAGGCTTTGCGCATCGACGGCAAACCCATGGTTCATCGAGGTGATTTCGACCTTGCCGGTATCAATGTCTTTCACGGGGTGGTTCGCGCCGTGGTGACCGTGACCCATTTTGACCGTCTGCCCCCCAAGAGCCAGCGCAAGCATCTGGTGGCCAAGGCAAATGCCGAAAACCGGAAGCTCTGTCTTTTCGATGACATCCTTGATCATCGGCACGGCATACACGCCGGTCGCCGCCGGATCGCCGGGGCCGTTCGACAGGAAAACACCGTCAGGATTATGCGCCATCACATCTTCATATGTGGCAGAGGCGGGCAGCACCGTGACGTCGCAGCCGGCCGAGGCAAGGCAGCGCAGGATGTTGCGCTTGGCACCGTAGTCGATCGCGACCACTTTATGAGGTGCGTTTTCCTGCGCAGTATAGCCGTCGGGCCAAGCCCACCGCATTTCATTCCAGCGGTAGGATTGTTTGCAGCTGACATCTTTCGCCAGATCCATGCCTTCAAGGCCCGCGAAACCGCGTGCTGCAGCGACCAGCGCTTCGACGTCGAAAACGCCGTCAGGATCATGCGCCAATGCCGCGTGAGGGGCCCCTTGCTGCCGGATGGCGCGGGTCAGGCGGCGTGTATCAATACCACCAATCGCGATGCGCCCGCGCGATGCCAGCCATTCGGACAACGGCTGGACCGAACGCCAGTTGCTCGGGTCGGTGGGCATCCATTTGACAACCATCCCCGCTGCGACCGGATCGCCGGTTTCGTCATCTTCGGGGTTGGTGCCGGTGTTGCCGATGTGGGGGAAGGTAAAGGTCACGATCTGCCCCGCGTAGGACGGGTCGGTCATGATTTCCTGATAGCCCGTCATCGCTGTATTAAAGCAAAGCTCGGCCACGGTCTCTCCCGTTGCGCCAAAGCCCATGCCGTAGAAAATCGATCCGTCCGCTAGCGCCAGGCAGGCAGTCGGACGAGGTGATGTGGTCGCGGTCATGTCGGGGGCCTCCAGCGGCAGGTATATGGAGCTAAACGGTGGCAACCTAAAGCCGCAGTTCGTCGGGGTCAATAGCAGGTTGAAAATGAAATATCGTTAATTTCCAGTGGGTTGCGCGAGGCTTGTGGCATTGCCTGCGCCGCGCAATATCTCTATGTTGCACGGCTTAATACCCCCTAGGGTCAAAAGGACGATGGTAATGGTACTGCGCACTCGCATCTCGGATGCACTGAAACAGGCAATGAAAGACAAGGCGGCGGACCGGCTGTCGACCCTGCGGCTGATCAATGCGGCGATCAAGGATAAAGACATCGCGGCGCGTGCCGATGAAGGCGACACGGGTGTTGGCGATGCCGAAGTGCTCGCGATTTTAGGTAAAATGGCGAAACAACGTATGGAATCCGTACGCGCCTATGAAGAGGGCGGGCGGCTTGATCTTGCGGATCGCGAGCGTGAAGAGATCGCCGTGATCGAAGAGTTTCTGCCCCGTCAGCTGACCGAAGAAGAAACCGCCAAGGCCGTCGATGCCGCCATTGCCGAAGTGGGTGCGACATCGATCCGTGACATGGGCAAGGTGATCGGCCTGCTTAAAGGTAAGTACACGGGGCAAATGGATTTTGGCGCGGTTGGCCCCAAAGTGAAAGAGCGGCTGAGCTAAGGCTCAGCGCATCAGCGAACGGTTCAGCTCGTCATAAAGGGCGATCCGTTCTTCTTCGCTCAGGAAGGTCCCGATTTCGACCTCGCGGCCCATGCCGCGCAGGGTCACGTAATGGGGTACGGGGCCGTCTTTTTCATATTTCGTCACGACGGCCCAATGCCGGTTGCACTGCCATTCCTTGACCTCTCCGCGCGCGGTGCGATGGGATAAATGTGCTGTATTGTGGTCGAGCGTAAACACTTCTTCAATCTGTCTGGCCTTATGGTTGCGCTGTAGCGCCCAATACATCGCCGCGACGGCGGCCAGCATGAAAGGAAGAAGCCCCCACAGCAAAACAGTCCCCAACAGTGGCAGAACGGGGATCAGAATTAGGACGAAGGTGACAAGGATAAAACTGGCGAATCCCTTTGCCGGCAGGGATTGGTGCGGCCGCAGGCAAAGAACCTGCGTCGAGGCGTCGGGTCGTGTTTTCCATTCATAGGGCATGGGGGGTGTCCATCTGTCGTGCCAAGCCTGAACGTAGCAGCAGAACGGGCCTGATCAATGCGGCAGAATGCATCCGGCCCCAAGTGCCAGGGCCGATGCTTTCTTTACGCGGTCGTGCGCGGTTCAATCAGATCCCAGCGATGGCCGAAAACGTCGCGGAACACGGCGACAGTGCCATAGGGTTCATGGCGGGGGACTTCTTCGAATGTCACGCCCCCAGCCAAAAGCCGGGCATGGTCGCGGGCAAAATCGTCGGTCTCTAGAAACAACCAGACGCGGCCCGCACCTTGGTTCCCAATCGCGGCACGTTGAGTATCGTCGCCCGGTTCGGCGAGGATAAAGCCGGTGCCGCCACCCGAAGGGGTGACGCGCACCCAGCGTTTATGCCCCTGGTCCTCGTCCTGTGTCAGCTCGAACCCCATCGTGCCACAGTAAAAGGATATTCCTTCGTCGTAGCTGGGAACGATCAAAGTCAGGGCAGAAAGGCGCATAGGATCACTCCAGCTCGACCAGCAGATCCTTGGCGTCGATCTGGCCACCCGGCGTGACATGAACCGCTTTGACCACAGCATCGCGGTCCGCGTGGATACCGGTTTCCATTTTCATCGCCTCGATGGTCAGAAGCAGGTCGCCGGATTTGACCTTTTGACCCACCGTCGCCCCGACCGAGGCAACAACCCCCGGCATCGGTGCTCCGATGTGATTGACGTTGCCGATCTCGGCCTTGGGACGTTGTGCGGTCGTCGCTTTGACCATCCGGTTGGGCACGCGCACCACGCGCGGCTGGCCATTCAGTTCAAAAAAGACCTTAACGTCGCCGTCTTCATTGGTCTCGCTCAGGGCTTGCAGACGAATTTCCAGCGTCTTGCCCGGGTCGATTTCTGCGGTGATCTCTTCGCCCGGTTCCATCCCGTAGAAGAAGGTGCGCGTCGGCAATACACGGACAGGGCCATAGGTCCGGTGACGACCCATGTAATCCAGGAAAACCTTGGGGTACATCAGGTACCCTGACAGGTCATCGTCTTCAACCTGAGCCCCTTCCAGAAGGTCGCGCAATTCCTTGCGTGTCGCTTCAAGATCGGCAGGAGGCAGATGGGCACCGGGGCGTTCCGTGTTCGGTTTTTCGCCTTTCAGGATTTTGTCGACAATCGCGTCAGGGAACCCGCCCGGAGGCTGGCCCAGATTGCCGCGCATCATGTCGATCACGCTGTCAGGAAAGGACATTTCTGCCTTCGGGTCTTCGACCTGCGCGCGGGTTAATCCTTGGGATACCATCATCAGAGCCATGTCGCCGACCACTTTGGACGACGGCGTCACCTTGACGATATCACCAAACATCTGGTTCACCTCGGCATAGGTCTTGGCGACCTCGGGCCAACGATCATCCAGCCCCATCGACGCGGCCTGCGCCTTAAGGTTGGTGAACTGCCCGCCGGGCATCTCGTGCAGATAGACTTCGGAGGAAGGGGCCTGCATGCCGGTCTCGAACGCGGCATATTCGCCACGCACGTCTTCCCAGTAGTTAGAGATTTCGCGCACCGCGTCCATCGACAGGCCCGTGTCGCGATCCGTGTGTTTCAGCGCTTCGACCACGGACCCGAGCGTCGCCTGAGACGTGTTGCCCGATAGCGCGTCCATGGCGCAATCTACCGCGTCCACGCCCGCCTCGGAGGCCGCCATGATCGTCGCGGTCGCCGTGCCTGCGGTGTCATGCGTGTGGAAATGGATCGGCAGGCCGACTTCGGATTTCAGCGCTTTGATCAATACTTTGGCAGCATTCGGCTTGAGCACGCCGGCCATGTCTTTCAGGCCCAGAACATGGGCACCGGCCGCTTTTAGCTCCTTGCCCATAGCAACATAATATTTCAGGTCGTATTTCGATCGGTCCGGATCAAAAATGTCGCCGGTATAGCAAACGGTACCTTCGCAAATCTTACCGTTTTCAATCACCGCATCCATGGCGACACGCATGTTTTCAACCCAGTTCAGGCTGTCAAACACGCGGAAAACATCGACACCCTCGGTCGCGGCCACGCGGACGAATTCTTGCACCACATTGTCCGGATAATTGGTATAGCCCACGCCATTCGACCCGCGCAGCAGCATTTGCGTCATCACGTTTGGCAGGGCAGCGCGTAGGTCGCGCAGGCGTTGCCACGGACATTCTTGCAAGAACCGGTAGGCCACATCAAAAGTCGCACCGCCCCAGCACTCCATCGAGAAAAGCTGTGGAAGATTAGCAGCATAGGCCGGGGCAACCTTGATCATGTCATGGCTGCGCATCCGCGTCGCAAGCAATGACTGATGGCCGTCACGCATGGTGGTGTCGGTGATCAACAGCTGCCGCTGTTGCCCCATCCAATCGGCAACAGCCTGCGGCCCTTTTTGTTCAAGCAAGTTACGAGTGCCCATCATCGGCTCGGCTCGGGCGGCGGGCGGCTGCGGCGCGCGGACGGCCGCCGCAGGGCGGTCGAACCCCTTGGTTTCAGGGTGCCCGTTCACCGTAATATCAGCGATATATGTTAATACTTTGGTCGCCCGATCGCGGCGCTTTTCAAAGGTAAAAAGCTCGGGTGTCTGGTCGATAAATTTGGTGTGGTAGCTATTATCGAGGAAGGTCGGGTGTTTCAGCAAATTTTCGACAAAGGCGATGTTTGTCGACACGCCCCGGATTCGGAACTCTCGCAGGGCGCGGTCCATGCGGGCGATCGCTTGCTCCGGCGTTTGAGCTTTCGCCGTCACCTTGACCAAAAGACTGTCATAATAGCGCGTGATCACCCCACCTGAATAGGCGGTACCGCCGTCCAAGCGGATGCCCATGCCGGTGGCCTCACGAAAGGCGGTGATGCGGCCATAATCAGGAATGAAGTTGTTTTGGGGGTCTTCGGTGGTAATCCGAGTTTGCAACGCATGGCCGTTCAGCTGCACATCTGCCTGCGAGGCCTTGCCCGTCGCCTCGGCGATGGTCTTGCCTTCGGCAATTAAGATTTGCGCCTGGACGATATCGATGCCGGTGACCTCTTCGGTGACCGTGTGTTCGACCTGAACCCTTGGATTTACCTCGATAAAATAAAACTTGCCGTCGTCCATATCCATCAGGAATTCGACCGTACCGGCACATTCATAGTTAACATGTGCACAGATTTTCCGGCCCAATTCGCAAATCTCGGCGCGTTGTTCTTCGGTAAGATAGGGGGCAGGTGCGCGTTCGACGACCTTTTGGTTGCGACGCTGAACGGAACAGTCTCTTTCAAATAGATGGTAGATTTCGCCGTGGCTGTCGCCCAAAATCTGCACCTCGACATGGCGCGCCTTCAGGATCATCTTTTCCAGATAGCCTTCGCCATTGCCAAAGGCCGCTTCTGCCTCGCGCCGGCCTTCCATCACTTTTTCTTTAAGTTCTTCTTCATTCGCGATGGGGCGCATGCCACGACCCCCGCCGCCCCAGGAGGCCTTGAGCATCAGCGGGTAGCCAACCTCTGCGGCCTGCTTACGGACGACCTCCATATCATCGCCTAGAACGTCTGTCGCGGGGACGACCGGCACGCCGGCCTCCATCGCTACGCGTCGCGCGCTGGCCTTGTCGCCCAAGGCGCGCATTGTTTCCGCACGCGGCCCGATAAAAGTAATGCCGTTCTGCGCGCAAGCATCTACAAAATCGGGATTTTCTGACAGTAGCCCATAGCCCGGGTGGATCGCATCCGCGCCCGAGGCTTTGGCCACGCGGATGATTTCATCGATGCTCAAATAGGCGGCGACAGGCCCCAAACCGGCCCCGATCCGATAGGCTTCATCGGCCTTGAAACGGTGTAGGCCCAGCTTATCTTCCTCTGCGAAAACGGCGACCGTCTTTTTTCCCATCTCGTTGGCCGCGCGCATAATTCGAATGGCGATCTCGCCGCGGTTTGCGATTAGAATTTTCTTAAAGTCGGTCATAGCTAGGCCTTCCTGCTGGCGAGAAATCTTACTTTTCAAGCGTCTAGAGCACGCGCTAACGCTGCGCTGCGGCATTGTTGCGTCTGTTTGACACGGTGTGCAAGTAGAAGTTTTTTTGCGCTCCGCGGGGGATTTTTAACCATTTGGAAAGAGATGGGGTGCTACGCCGAGTCGAGGGCGCGATCGTACCTATGCAATGACATGAGTAATAAGGAGGAACAGATAGCAATAATTCCTGCGGCTTTGACGCTAGACGGCTAGCAAACCGCCGCCGCTTTATAGAAAATGCGGCGGGAACATTTTGCGAACGTGTCTTTTATTTGGTGCGTGCGCAGGATAGATTGGCCGCATGAGTGATTTCGACGAAATGGCCGCCTTTGAGGGCGCTTCCCTATCATCGCGCGCTATGGCTGCGCGTCCGCAACCCTATCTTGATGGGCTGAATCCGGCCCAGCGTGCCGCGGTGGAGCAGATGGATGGCCCTGTCTTGATGCTCGCGGGGGCAGGCACGGGCAAGACCAAGGCTTTGACGGCGCGGATCGTGCATCTGATGAACACCGGGCGCGCCCGCCCGAACGAGATTCTCGCGGTAACCTTCACCAATAAGGCCGCGCGCGAGATGAAAAACCGTGTGGGGCATATGCTGGGGCAGAACATTGAAGGGATGCCTTGGCTGGGTACGTTTCATGCGATTTGCGTCAAGCTGTTGCGCCGCCATGCTGAATTGGTCGGGCTAAAGTCGAACTTCACCATTCTGGACACGGATGACCAGCTGCGCCTGCTCAAGCAATTGATCAAAGCCGAAGGGATTGATGACAAACGTTGGCCCGCGCGTTTGCTGTCAGGCGTTATTGATGGCTGGAAAAACCGCGCATTGACGCCCGACAAAATTCCTACGGCCGATGCGGGGGCCTATAACCACCGCGGGGCGGAGCTCTATGCGCAGTATCAAGCGCGGCTTAAAGATCTGAACGCCTGCGACTTCGGTGATTTGCTGCTGCATATGGTCACCATCTTCCAGCAGCACGAAGACGTGTTGGGGCAATATCAGCGGTGGTTCAAATATATTCTGGTGGATGAGTATCAGGATACCAACGTGGCGCAGTATTTGTGGCTCCGTCTGCTGGCTTCTGGCCACAAGAATATCTGCTGTGTCGGGGATGACGACCAGTCGATCTACGGATGGCGAGGGGCCGAGGTTGGCAATATCCTGCGGTTCGAAAAAGATTTTCCCGGCGCCCATGTGGTGCGCTTGGAACAGAATTACCGGTCAACACCGCACATCCTGGCGGCCGCTTCGGGCGTGATCGCAGGAAACGAGGGGCGTTTGGGCAAGACTTTGTGGACGGAATCCCGTGAGGGTGAAAAGCTGCGTCTCATCGGCCATTGGGATGGCGAGGAAGAGGCGCGCTGGATCGGCGACGAAATTGAAGCGTTGCAGCGCGGCACACGCGAGCTTGATCCATACACATTGGACGATATGGCGATTCTTGTACGGGCATCACACCAGATGCGCGCGTTCGAGGATCGATTCCTGACCATTGGCCTACCGTACCGCGTGATCGGTGGACCGCGTTTCTATGAACGGTTAGAAATTCGCGACGCCATGGCCTATTTCAGGGTGGTTACCTCGCTTGATGACGATCTTGCTTTTGAGAGAATCGTGAACACGCCCAAGCGTGGTTTAGGCGATAAAGCGCAACAAAATATACAGAAAACCGCGCGCGAAAACGGTGTGAACCTGGTGGAGGGGGCGCGGATCCTATTGGCGAATGGCGGGATTGGCGGTCGTGGGGCGGCGCAGTTGCGTCTGCTCATCGACGGGATTCAGCGCTGGTCCGAACTGGCGCGGGGCCCGCGCCTACAGACTGTGGTTGATGACGATAGCGTCATCGATGAAGGTGCGCCGCTGTTTCACGAGGAATATGGCCCGCCCGAGGTCAGCCATGTGGAATTGGCGCAGATTATTTTGGATGAAAGCGGATATACTGGTTTTTGGCAGAACGACAAAACGCCGGAAGCTCCGGGGCGGCTTGAGAACCTGAAGGAGCTGGTTAAAGCGTTGGAGCAGTTCGAGAATCTTCAAGGTTTTCTGGAACACGTCAGCTTGATCATGGATAATGAAAGCGACGATGGTGGCGCCAAAGTGTCGATCATGACGTTGCACGCGGCCAAGGGGCTTGAGTTTCCGGCGGTGTTTCTTCCCGGCTGGGAGGATGGGCTGTTTCCGTCGCAGCGATCGATGGACGAATCCGGCCTGAAGGGGCTAGAGGAAGAGCGGCGGCTTGCCTATGTCGGAATCACACGGGCCGAGCAGCTTTGCACGATCTCTTTTGCGGCCAACCGCCGCGTGTTTGGTCAGTGGCAAAGCGCCATGCCGTCACGGTTTATCGACGAACTCCCCGAAGCCCATGTGGATGTGCTGACCCCGCCGGGGCTGTATGGTGGCGGGTATGGCGCAGCGATGCCCAAATCGAATCTGCATGAAAAAGCCGCTGAAGCGAATGTATATAATTCTCCGGGGTGGCGCAGATTGCAGACGCGCAGCCAAGCGCGCAGCGTGAGCCAGCCTTCGGAAGCCCGAAATGTGACAATCGACATGTCCGCCGTCAGCAGTTTTGCGATGGGAGAACGGGTGTTCCACCAGAAATTTGGCTATGGCGAAGTTGTTGGAATCGAAGGGGATAAGCTTGAGATCAGCTTTGACAAGGCCGGGGTCAAGAAGGTCGTGTCGCGCTATCTGAGCGCATCGGATGACGTTCCGTTCTGAACGGGCGTCATGAGTTTTACGAAATATCAAGAATTAGATGCAAGAACGGCGGTGCTTTGGGAGGAAAGCACCGCCGTCTTTATCTACGTCCCCAATCCAATCGGGAGGAAAGGGGGAAGGGGACGTTTATGAAAGCCGCCGGTCTCAGGGAGGAGGAGGAGACCCGAAGCTTTCTACAGGCACACAACAGGGAGGGTGCGTGTGCCCGATCCAGTATGATCTATGCAGCGTTGCGTGCTGTTTCCAGCGCGATGCCGCGGATTTGCGAGCGGCCCATGCCCAGGTCGTTCAGCTCGCGGTTGGACAAGGAGCTCAGCTCATTGAAAGTCGAGCGGTATACGCGGCGCTGCTTACGGCGAGTCTCGAGTGTGGACATCAGCGCGGCAAAGCGGTCTGCCAGTGTCGGTGCGGTTGTAGCGTTCAAGTAGGCCATCGGATACCTCGTCTTGTTTCGTCTGTGTTCGTTATCATTCGTCTTGTGTTGGTTATGTAGTAAAATGCTGCATCTGCACAATAGTCAGATCGTCAATGCTGCTATGCAGAAAATGCATGGGCAAAAGGTGACGTAACGTCTTGATCGGGAACAAAATAACCCTAGCGCAAACGCTTAAGTAGTCAGGAGGAATTGTATGAAAAAAAATGGCGACGATACCAGGGAGGAGGAGGGTATCGCCGCCGAAAACAAACACATCCGGGAGGAGGATGGATGAGTTTGGTCTTATTCTTGGCTCGCAGTGTCTGCGTTCCTGAAACCTTTTTGACCTATTTGCTGCGTTTGCACAATTCTCTAATTGTGCATTGCTGCCATGCAGCGAAAACATAGGGGTTTTGCGTAATTTTTGGGCGCTAAATGTTCGTTTTGCCTTGGTGCTGTGCGGCATGCGAACGTAGGGTTGCGATTTGGCCAGAAACTGCCATGTCAAAAGCAGTCTCGAAAGGAATATGTCATGCCGCTCTCTAAATCCGACGTCGAATCTGCTCTGGCCCGGGTGATGCTGCCGGATGGGAAATCTATCCTTGATCACGATCTGATCCGCGCTTTGACGGTCGAGGGCGATGTGGTGCGCTTTGTTATAGAAGCCCCCAATGCGCAGGTCGCCGCGCAGATGGCCCCGCTGCGCGACGCGGCAGAGGCCGTGGTGCGCGAGGTTGATGGTGTTGGCAGCGTAACAGTCGCCCTGACGGCCCATGGCCCCGCGCCAAAGCAATCGGCCCCAAGCCTCAAGATTGGCGGGCACCCGAAGGCGCAGGATGGCCCGATGAAACCGGCTGGCGTGCAGCGCATTCTCGCCATTGGGTCGGGCAAGGGGGGCGTGGGCAAATCGACCGTGAGCTCGAACCTCGCCGTGGCGTTGGCGCGGGCAGGTCGCAAGGTCGGTTTGCTGGATGCCGATATATATGGTCCCAGTCAGCCGCGTATGATGGGGGTGAACAAGCGGCCCGCCTCGCCGGATGGGAAGACGATCATCCCGCTGCGCGCCCATGGTGTGACCCTGATGTCCATCGGTTTTATGATGGAGGAGGGGAAGGCTGTGGTCTGGCGTGGCCCGATGTTGATGGGCGCGCTGCAGCAGATGCTGGGGCAGGTAGAGTGGGGCGAGCTGGACGTGTTGCTTGTCGATCTGCCGCCGGGCACGGGCGATGTGCAGCTGACACTATGTACCAAATCCGAATTGTCCGGCGCGATCGTGGTGTCAACGCCGCAGGACGTGGCGCTGATCGATGCGCGCAAGGCGATTGATATGTTCAATACGTTGAAGACGCCCGTGTTGGGATTGATCGAGAATATGTCGCTGTTTGTCTGTCCTGATTGTGGGTCCGAACATGAAATCTTTGGCCATGGCGGGGTTGCAGCCGAAGCCGCGAAGATGGAGGTGCCTTTGCTCGGCAGTTTACCCATCGATCTTGATACCCGGCTTTCGGGCGATGGTGGCACGCCGGTGGCCGCGGGGGATGGGCCGATGGCCCAGGCCTACGCCCGCATCGCCGAAGGTTTGATCAAGGGTGGGATGGCCTAAGGGGCAACCTCCTTCACGCTCCTATCTATACTCAACGCCGCGCAGCCCCCTGCGCGGCGTTTCGCGTTCATCGGCGTCGTGTGGGCGTGCGTATGGGATCCCATGGGAAAACCTCATGGGAAAACATGGGAGATCGCCGGCTGGACCCTGCCGGATTGGCAAGGTGATTCGGCGGAAAATGGCTGTCTGAGGCGCGGAATCCTCAGTTTGCGCGATAAAACAGTTGCAATTGGTGTTGCGATCGGGGAACAAGCCGCGAACACAGGTTGTGGATAACTCTGTGGTCTAAAATTGTTGGGAAATTGTGGGAAATTTCAGCACGCGTTTTTAACCTCAATATGTTGTGTCTGAATTTAGCATTTAGCCGACATAAGCTAAAAACGGCCGATATTTCTTTCCCACATGTTGATTTACAACCCTGTGCAAAACCAAATTTGGTGTGTATTTCCCAAAAAACTTATAGACGCCCATCAATTCCCATGGCATCCCTAGTGCATCGGATGAGAACGAGACACGGGGCACCAAACGACCCCAACGACCAAATAAAACTCTAGCAGGTTCATACAGGCACCTCGCTTTCATCAGACCAAGAGATCCGGCGCGCGAGCGAGCAGACATCCCCCCAGGTGGCGCGCGCAGTCGGACTTCCCCGCCAAGGCGGGACGGGCGGCGGGTTGATCAGTGGCAGCAGATCAGCCCGCCGTTTCTACATCTACCGCCGGGGGCATGATTTTAGGGCGCACAAGCGTCGCAGGCAGGGACAAACACGTGAGCCGCAGGTTCAGAGGCGAAAGCCAACACAAGGTCGATACGAAGGGGCGGGTGTCTATCCCAGCCTCTTTTCGTCGTGTGTTGGAAGCCGGTGACCCGAATTGGCAAAACGGTGGCACGCCCGAGCTGGTGATCGTCTATGGCGACAGCCGCCGCAGCTATCTTGAATGCTATACCATGCAGGCCATCGAAGAGGTGGACGACAAGATCGACGCGCTGCCGCGCGGGTCAATGGAACGCAAGATGCTGCAGCGCCTGTTCCACGGTCAGTCCTTTCCCACATCGGTCGATGAAACGGGCCGCCTGGTTCTGCCAGCGAAGCTGCGCAACAAGATCGACCTGGAAAACGAAGCATTCTTTATCGCCGCCGGTGATACCTTCCAGATCTGGAAGCCCGAAACCTACGAGACCGAGGAAAAGGCCCGCGAAGAGGAGTGGCTGGACGATCTGCCAGAAGACTTTGATCCGATGGCCTTCCTGGACGGCAAGCCGGAGGCTTGATCGATATGAGCGGACCCAGCGATACCCCCTCCGCCCCGCACACACCGGTTCTGCTGCGCCCCTTGCTGGCGGCGGTGGCCCCTGTGTCGGGGCGTTGGCTGGATGGCACCTTTGGCGCGGGCGGCTATACCCGTGGCCTGCTGGACGCGGGTGCTGCGCAGGTGGTGGCGGTGGACCGTGACCCGCTTGCGTTTGAAATGGCGCAGGCCTGGGCCGGCGACTATGGCGACCGGATCGTCATGCAGCGCGGCGTCTTTTCCAAGATGGACGATTATGCGCAGGATCTGGACGGGATCGTGTTGGATCTGGGCGTGTCCTCCATGCAGCTTGATCTGGCAGAGCGCGGGTTCTCTTTCATGCGTGACGGGCCGCTTGATATGCGGATGAGCCAGGACGGCCCCTCGGCGGCGGATATCGTCAACGAGGCCGAGGAAGAGGTGATTGCCAATATCCTGTTCCAATACGGTGAAGAACGTGCCAGCCGCCGCATCGCCAAAGCGATCGTACGTGCCCGCGAAGAGGCCCCGATCACCACAACGCTGGCGCTTGCAGGCTTGGTCGAAGGCTGTTTGCCGCGTTCGAAACCCGGCCAGTCGCATCCCGCGACCCGCAGTTTTCAGGCGCTGCGCATTGCGGTGAACAATGAATATGGCGAGCTGTTCAACGGGTTGATGGCGGCGGAACGCGCGTTGAAACCGGGTGGCCAGCTGGCCGTTGTGACCTTCCACTCGGTCGAAGACCGTATGGTCAAACGCTTCCTGACGGCGCGTGCGGGGGCAGGGGGCAACGCCAATCGCTTTGCGCCCGAAATTGAAACAGAAGCGCCGCAATTCAAGATCCTCAAGCGCAAGGCCATCGGGCCGGATGCGCAAGAGCTGGAAGAGAACCCGCGCAGCCGCTCGGCCAAGCTGCGCGTCGCAATTCGCACTGATGCGCCTGCGGGCAACATCGATGCCAAGGCACTCGGCATGCCTATGGTCAGGGGATTAACCGTATGAGAACCGTGCTTTACATCCTAACCACCTTTTCGGTGATCGGGCTGGCCTTCTGGGCCTACCGCGAGAATTACGCGACCCAGCAAGCCCTGAGTGATGCCGATGACCTGCGCTATGAAATCCGCGAAGCCTACAGCCGTCTGGCCGTGCTCAAGGCGGAATGGGCCTATCAGAACCGCCCCGACCGTCTGCGCGATCTGGCAGAGCTCAACTTTGACCGGCTGAACCTTTTGCCGCTGCATCCCGACCAGTTCGGATCTATCGATCAGGTGAGCTACCCGCCGCTGCCAGAACTGCCGCTGTTCGAGATCACCGACGGCGTTGACGTATCCTCGATGGAGGCCCCCGAATGATCCGCACCCCGCTGCGCCCGCTGGCCCGTATTCTTGAAGCCCGTCAAAAGGGCGAAAACCCCGATGCGATCGAGCGCGAGAACAAGCGTATCCGCCACGAGCAGATGCGCGACGCCTCGCGGCAGCGCGCCGAGGGGCGTTTGCTGGTTCTGGGGGTCTTCTTCTTCTGCGCCTTCACCGTTGTGGGCGCGCGTATGGGGGTCATGGCGACCACCGACCCGACAGAGCCGCGCGCGGCGGCCCCGGGTTCCGTGATCTCGGCCACCCGCGCCGATATTGTGGATCGCAACGGCAATCTGCTGGCGACCAACTTTGAGACACATGCGCTTTATGCGCAGCCGCACCACATGATCGACCCGCAGGGGGCCGTGAAAAAGCTGATGGCCGTGTTCCCCGACCTGAACGAGGAACGCCTGCTGCGCGACTTTACCGGCAAGCGCAAGTTCTTGTGGATCAAGAAGAAAATCAGCCCCGAGCAGATGCAGGCCGTGCATGACATCGGCGAGCCGGGCTTGCTGTTTGCACCGCGTGATATGCGCCTTTACCCCAACGGATCGCTTGCCGCGCATATCATGGGCGGGGCCAGCTATGGCCGCGAGGGCGTCCATGCCGCCGAGGTGATTGGCGTCGCGGGGGCAGAGAAATACTTTGACGATTATCTGCGCGATCCGGCCAATGGGAACAAGCCGCTGGAACTGTCGATCGACATGACCGTACAGGCCGCGTCCGAGCGTATTCTTTATGGCGGCATGAAGCTGATGAACGCCAAGGGGGCGACCTCGGTCCTGATGGATGTGCACACGGGCGAGGTGATCAGTGCCGTATCATTGCCCTCTTTCGACCCTAACGACCGGCCCCATGCCGCCGTCACGGGCGATGCGTCCGACAGCCCGCTGTTCAACCGGTCGGTACAAGGCGTCTACGAGCTTGGCTCTGTCTTCAAGATTTTTACCGCGGCACAGGCGATCGACCTTGGCATTGCCACTGCGGATACGGTGATCGACACCTCTGGCCCGATGAAGGTCGGCGGCTTCCGCATCGGCGAATTCCACGGCAAGAACTATGGCAAGCAGACGGTGACAGGGATCATCGTGCACAGTTCCAACCGCGGGACAGGGCGGCTTGCGCTTGAGATCGGCGCGGAGCGTCAGCAGGAATTCCTGAAAAACCTCGGGTTCTTTGAACCAACCCCCTTCGAGATCGTCGAAGCCTCTGGCGGCAAGCCCTTGCTGCCGCAGCGCTGGCAAGAGCTGAGCACCGTAACCGTCTCCTATGGCCACGGCCTGTCCTCCAGCCCGATGCATCTGGCGGCGGGCTATTCCGCCATCGCCAATGGCGGGCACAAGGTCACCCCGACGTTGCGCAAGCAATCCGGCCCCGTGGTCGGCCCGCGTGTGATGTCTGAACGCGCGGCGGCGGATGCCCGCGCAATGTTGCGTGCGGTGGTGACCGAAGGCACGGCCAGCTTTGCCGAAGTGCCCGGCTACCAGATCGGCGGCAAGACCGGTACGGCGGATAAACCCGGCCCCCGGGGGGGCTATCTTGAGGATACGGTCATCGCGACCTTTGCCAGCATGTTCCCGGCGCATGATCCCAAATACGTGCTGATCGTCACACTGGACGAACCTGTCGAGACCTCGGGCGACAAACCGCGCCGCACGGCCGGTTGGACAGCCGTGCCCGTGGCCGCGGAAATGGTCCGTCGCGTAGCACCCCTGCTGGGTCTGCGACCGACTGTTGAACCGGACAGCCTCGCTGATATAACGCTCTCCAGCAGCAACTAATATAAAGAGCGTCCCCATGGGCACACAGGCCGTCCCGTTATCCTCCCTTGGTCTGACCGCGAAAGGGGGGGGCAACCCGCCCATTGCAGGTATCAGCGTCGACAGCCGTCAGGTCCAGCCCGGCACCCTCTTCGCCGCCATGCCCGGCAGCAAGGTCCATGGGGCCGAGTTTATCCAATATGCGCTGCGCATGGGCGCGGTGGCGGTGTTGACCGACGCCGAGGGGGCCACGCTGGCGGCTGACGCGCTGGCACAGGCCGAGGTCGCCCTTGTCGTCACCGATGCCCCCCGCGAGGCGCTGTCGCGCGCGGCAGCCCTATGGTACGGCGCGCAGCCGCAGACGATGATTGCCGTCACCGGCACCAATGGCAAAACCTCTGTCAGCACCTTTGTGCGGCAAATCTGGATCGAGATGGGGCTGGCGGCTGTCAATCTTGGCACCACTGGCGTCGAAGGCGCATGGACCGCACCGCTGGCGCATACCACGCCCGAGCCCATCACCCTGCACCGCACCCTTGCCGAGGCCTCTGCCAACGGCATCACCCACGCCGCGATGGAAGCGTCGAGCCACGGGCTGGACCAGCGACGGCTGGATGGCGTGACGCTCAAGGCGGCGGGGTTCACGAATTTTACCCAAGACCATCTCGACTACCACGAGACCTTCGACGCCTATTTCGACGCCAAGGCCGGACTGTTCTCGCGGGTGCTGCCCGAGGACGGCACGGCGGTGATCAATATCGATGATCCCAAGGGGGTCGATATTGTCGCCATCGCACGCGCCCGCGGCTGCGAGGTGATCACCGTGGGGCGCGACGGCGGCGATCTGCATCTGACCGGCCAGCGCTTTGATGCGACGGGGCAGGACCTGCGGTTCAGCTATCGTGGCAAGACCTACCAGAAACGTCTGAACCTCATTGGCGGGTTTCAGGCGGACAACGTGTTGCTCGCGGCGGGGCTGGTGATTGCCTGCGGGGCGGACCCCGCCCATGTGTTCGACACGCTGCCTCATCTGACCACCGTGCGCGGCCGCATGCAGCTTGCCGCCACACGGGACAATGGCGGGGCGGTGTTTGTGGATTACGCCCATACCCCCGACGCCATCGCCACCGCTCTGCAAGCGATGCGCCCCCATGTCATGGGGCGGCTGGTCGCTATCGTGGGCGCAGGCGGCGACCGTGACCGCGCCAAACGTCCGCTCATGGGGCAGGCGGCGGCGGCCCATGCGGATCTGGTGTTCGTGACCGACGACAACCCGCGCTCCGAAGATCCGGCGACCATCCGTGCCGCCGTCATGGAGGGCGCGCCAGAAGCGACCGAGGTGGGCGACCGTGCCGAGGCGATCCTGCGGGGCATCGACGCCATCGGCACGGGCGACGCGCTGCTGATCGCGGGCAAGGGCCATGAAACCGGACAGACCATCGGTGACGATGTGCTACCCTTTGATGATGTGGAACAGGCCAGCGTCGCCGTCGCGGCGCTGGATGGGAGATTGGCATGAGCTTGTGGACAGCAAAAGAGGCCGAAAGCGCCACCGGTGGCCGCGTGATCGGGGACTGGGCCTGTGACGGCGTGTCGATTGATACCCGTACCCTTGCACCGGGGGATCTGTTCGTCGCGCTGAAAGACGTGCGCGACGGGCATGATTTTGTCGCCATGGCGCTGGAAAAAGGGGCAGGGGCCGCGCTGGTCACCCATGTGCCCGAGGGCGTGGCCGAGGATGCCCCGCTGCTGATCGTCGAGGATGTGCTGAGGGGCCTGGAGGCGCTTGGTGCCGCCGCGCGGGCCCGAACGCAGGCCAAGGTCGTCGCGGTGACGGGCAGCGTCGGCAAGACCTCGACCAAGGAAATGCTGCTTGCGATCTTTGCCGACCAGGGGCGGGCGCATGCCTCTGTCGACAGCTATAACAACCACTGGGGTGTGCCGCTGACACTGGCGCGGATGCCTGCGGATACGGAATATGCCGTGATCGAGATCGGCATGAACCACCCCGGAGAGATCTCTCCGCTGGCGCAGATGGCCAAGCCGGATGTCGCGATGGTCACCACCGTCGCCGCCGTGCATCTGGAAGCCTTTGCCAATGTCGCGGAAATCGCGGTCGAGAAAGCCGCCGTTTTTGACGGGCTGCAACCGGGGGGCGTGGCGGTGATCAACGCAGACATCGAACACGCCGCGATCCTGATGGCCAAGGCCGTGGATCGCCGCCTGCGCGAGGTCGAATTTGGCGAGCATGGCTATCAGTACAAACTGCTGGACGTGCAGGTGCAGGGCGACACCACCGTCGTGCGCGCCGACGCCGACGGCACGCCACTGCTGTTCAAGATCGGAACGCCGGGGCGGCATTTCGCGATGAACGCCTTGGGGGCCTTGGCGTCTGCACAGGCCATGGGCGCGGATCTGGCGCTGGCGGCGGCCTCCTTGGGGCGCTGGACACCGTATAAGGGGCGCGGCGTGCGAGAGGTCATCCATCTCGACGTGGTCGACACCCATCTGACGCTGAACCTGATTGATGACAGCTATAACGCGAACCCCACGTCGATGGCCGCCGCCCTAGAGGTGCTGGCCGCTGCCGAGGTGACCCATGATATCGGCCGCGTCAGCAAGGGGCGGCGCATCGCCTATCTGGGCGACATGAAGGAACTGGGACCGGACGAGATCGCGCTGCACGCAGGGCTCGCGCATCTCGACGCCACCAAAAAGCTGGATGTGATCCACTGTGTGGGCCCGCTGATGAAGTCGCTCTATGACCTGCTGCCGGCGCATCAACGCGGGGAATGGGCCGAGACCGCCGCCGACCTGCTGCCCGCGCTTTCGTCGCATCTGGACAGTGGCGATGTTGTGCTCGCCAAAGGCTCCTTGTCCATGAAACTAGGGCTGATCGTTGACGCGATCCGCAAAATGGGCCATCCGGTCCAGAATGAACGACAGGGCTAAGCCCACAAGATTTTGAGTTAGGACGCGTACGATGCTCTATTGGTTGACCCTCCTGTCAGATGGCGGCGATTTCTTTAACCTTTTCCGCTACATCACCTTCCGCGCCGGTGGGGCCTTCCTGACAGCGCTGGTGTTTGGCTTTCTGTTCGGCAAGCCGCTGATCGCCGTGCTGCGCAAGCGGCAGGGCAAGGGCCAACCGATCCGGGATGACGGTCCCGAGGGGCATTTTGTCAAGGCGGGGACGCCGACCATGGGCGGGCTGCTGATTGTGGGGGCCTTGCTGACCTCTACCCTGCTGTGGGCGCGGCTGGACAACCCGTTTGTCTGGATGGTGCTGCTGGTGACAATGGCATTTGCCGCCATCGGGTTTGCCGATGACTACGCCAAGGTCAGCAAGCAGACGACCGCTGGTGTTTCCAGCAGAATGCGTCTTTTGCTGGGCTTTATCATCGCGGGCAGCGCGGCCTATTGGGCGGCGCAGTTCCACCCGGCAGAGCTGCAGAACCAACTGGCACTGCCCGTGTTCAAGAACACGCTGATCAACCTTGGATATCTGTTCGTGCCCTTCTCGATCATCGTGATCGTGGGGGCGGCGAATGCGGTGAACCTGACGGACGGGCTGGACGGGCTGGCGATCATGCCCGTGATGATCGCCGCCGGAGCGCTTGGCGTGATCGCCTATGCCGTCGGCCGCGTCGATTTCACCGAATATCTGGACGTGCACTATGTGCCGGGGACGGGCGAGATTCTGGTCTTTACCGCCGGTATCTTTGGCGGTGGTCTGGGCTTTTTGTGGTATAACGCGCCCCCCGCCGCGGTCTTTATGGGCGACACCGGATCGCTGGCCCTTGGCGGCGCATTGGGGGCCATCGCGGTTGCCACCAAGCACGAATTGGTGCTGGCCATCGTCGGCGGCCTGTTTGTGGTCGAGGCGCTGTCGGTTATCATTCAGGTGCTTTATTTCAAACGCACGGGCAAACGGGTCTTCCTGATGGCACCGATCCACCATCACTATGAAAAGAAAGGCTGGGCCGAGCCGCAGATCGTCATTCGCTTCTGGATCATCTCTTTGATCCTCGCGATGATCGGGCTGGCGACGCTGAAGGTCCGCTGAGCCGTTTATCAAAGCGGAAAGAAACAAGAGGGCGCGCTGCAGGGATGTGGCGCGCTTTTTTTATGGCGGACGGGGGCCAGCCCCCGCGCGGCCAAGGGGCCGCGTCCCCCGGAGTTTATTTGGCAAAATGAAGGGCGGGGGAGGCAGGAAGAGGTGGTGGCGTCAGAAGATCGACCAGCCCATTTCGCGCGCGAGGCGGGCCATGGCCTGGGTGCCTTTCTTCGAGTTGCCATAGCGGTTCAGACCGGGGGACCAGACGGCGATGCTGGCGCGGCCGGGGACGATGGCAAGGATACCGCCGCCCACACCGGATTTCGCCGGAAGCCCTACGCGGTAGGCAAAATCGCCCGACCCATCATAATGCCCGCAGGTCAGCATCAGCGCATTGAGACGCCGGATGCGGGGCGGCAGGATCATGCGGGGCAGCTTGTCGGTTTCGATCAGGAACCGTCCGGCCATGGCCAGTTGCCGCGCGGACATGTCGATGGCGCAGTGGTGGAAATAGGTGCCGAGCGTCTTCTCCGGCGGGTTGTTCAGGTTTCCGCAGGAGGCCAGAAAATGCGCCAGGGCAAAGTTGCGGTGGCCATGGGCGGTTTCAGAGGCCGCGACGGTTTCGTTGATGTGGATGTCGTCGTCACTGGCGGCGGCGCGCACGAATTGCAGGATTTCGGCCAAGGTCTCGCGCGGTTCGCGGCCCGTGAGCACCTCGTCCGTGGTGACAATGGCACCGGCGTTGATGAACGGATTGCGCGGGCGGCCCTGTTCGGCCTCTAGCTGCACGATGGAATTGAACGCACGCCCCGATGGCTCGCGGCCTACGCGCTTCCACAGCTGGTCGCCAGACCGCCCAAGGGCGATGGCAAGGGTGAAGACCTTGGTGATGGATTGCACCGAAAACGGCGTATCGGCATCCCCGGCGGTAAAGACCTCGCCGTCCGCGGTGGTGATCGCGATACCGAATTGCGCAGGATCGACAGAGGCCAGCTGCGGGATATAGGCTGCCACGTCACCCCAGTCATCCGTGGCGCGCATGTCGGCGTTGAGCTGGGCTAAAATCTCTGGCAGAGGGGGCATAAGGGGCTCCGAAAGTTTCAGGGTCATCGCTAACAGGAGAGCAGGCATGATACCAGTTCAAGGTTTGACCGGCGCAAAGGTCGCCATTCTGGGGCTCGGGCGGTCGGGGCTATCTGCGGCCCGTGCGCTGGCCGCCGGGGGCGCTGTGCCTATCTGTTGGGATGACAACCCCGCCGCGCGCGCCGCCGCGCAGGCCGAAGGGTTCGATTGTGTGGATCTGGGCAAGGCCGGCGTCTTTGATGACATCGCGCGGCTGATCGTATCGCCCGGCATTCCGCATCTTTATCCGGCACCGAACCCGGTGATTGTCGCCGCGCAGGACGCAGCTGTGCCGGTGGACAATGACATCGGGCTGTTCTTTCAAAGCTTCGCGACGCTGGCCTGGGATAATTTTGACGTGGTGCCCAAGATCATCGCGATCACCGGGTCGAACGGGAAATCCACCACCTCGGCGTTGGTGCATCACATTCTCAAGCACGCGGGCCGCCCGACGCAGCTGGCGGGAAACATCGGTCGCGGCGTGCTGGACATAGAGCCTGCCATTGACGGCGAGGTCGTGGTGCTGGAGCTGTCGAGCTACCAGACCGATCTGGCGCGCAATCTGACGCCGGATGTCGCCGTCTTCACCAACCTTAGCCCCGATCATCTGGATCGCCATGCGGGCATGGGCGGCTATTTCGCGGCCAAACGGCGGCTCTTTGCGGAAGGCGGGCCGGATCGTGCAGTCATTGGCGTGGATGAACCCGAAGGGCGTTTTCTGGCGGGACAGCTAAGCGAAGGGGCGGCCGACGACCGGGTGATCCGCGTGTCGGTGGACCGTAAGCTCACGGGTCTTGGTTGGCAGGTCTTCGCACGCAAAGGCTTCTTGTCGGAATATCGCGGCGGCAAGCAGATCGGCTCCATCGATCTGCGCAGCATCACCGGCTTGCCCGGCGCGCATAACCACCAGAACGCCTGTGCCGCCTATGCCGCCTGTCGCACGCTGGGGTTCGCGCCCAAGATCATCGAAGCGGCGTTCCATTCCTTTGGCGGCCTGCCGCACCGCAGCCAGACCGTGGGCGAGGCGGACGGCGTGCGCTTCGTCAACGACAGCAAGGCGACCAATGTGGACAGTGCGGTCAAGGCACTGGCGGCGTTCAGGAACATCCGCTGGATCTGCGGCGGGCTTGAGAAAGAGGGCGGTTTGGGCAGTTTGTCAGAACCGCTGGAGACGGTGCGCAAAGCCTATGTGATCGGGCGCGAGGCGGCGCAGTTTGCCATGAAACTGGGGGTCGAGGCCGAGGTCTGTGGCACGATGGACGTCGCGGTTGCACGCGCTGTCGAGGATGCAGAGGCGGGGGACGTCGTTCTGCTGGCCCCTGCGGCGGCGAGCTTTGACCAATACGACAGTTTCGAGCGCCGCGGAGAGGATTTTGTCGCGCAGGTGCAGAAGCATCTGACGGACGCGTAACTGCGTTTTTGGGGAAGGAGCGCCGCATGAACACTGATTGCGGTGTTTCGGTCTGCTCCGGTCCAGATCGTGGCGGGTGACTGGTTGTTTGATCGGGGCCATCGGATAATTGACGGCTTGTTCGGGGATGCAGATTTCGAGGCCGTCTATCGAAGAAAAAGGTCTTGATCCTAATCGTCTGCGGCCGAGAACCGACGAGATTTACTTGCGGCGTATCGGGCGTGCGCGACAAGAGGTTCGGCGTTCTTTCGAGGGACGACCTATGGGGTGGCCTCGGGGATGAAAACCTTGACGGTTGATGAAATTGGAACGCCGTTTACCGACCACGCGCTGTGATCATTTGCGTTCAATGTCACTCTGACTTCATTCTCGCCCGGCACCAGTGAGGTGCCTGACAGATGATACCAGTTGGAATAGACCCGCGCTATTTTCACGCCATTCACATAGATATGGGCATGGCCTTCGTTGTCTTGCGGTGCGTGATTGATCGCCGCGGGTGTGAACTTGAAATGAACGGGCAGGATCTGAACATTATACCCGCCCATGACGTCAGGAAATACCAGATGCGTGACGCTTGGCTGTGGCAGTTCGGCAGAGACGTCGCGCGGAGGATGCCGGTGCGCTTGCACCGCGCCGGGCGCGCTTGCCATATCCATCGTTGCCTTGCCGATGTCAGGTGAAATGGGGGCGCGCGACATCGGAAAAAGCGTCGTGACCACGACAGCCATCGACGCCCCGATTATGGCATAGGCGAGTTTTTCCACCAGATCCGGTCTTTACTGGCCGGGTGCGGGCATAGCTGCGCGCAGGTCGGCTTCGCTGACGCCAAGTGCCTGAGCTGCCGCGGCAAAGTCCGGCGGGCGCGTGTCACCAAGTGCCCCGATCAATTCAGCCTCGGTGATGCCCAGTTGATCGGCAACTGCAGCAAAATCCGGTGCGGCACCACCGCCACCGGGGCCATTGTTCGCGGCCACGTCGACCTCACCATGGTAGCAGTCGATCATATAGGGCGCTTCATCTGCTGTGAGGTGGTAGTGGTAAATCCCTTCCGGGAATTCAGGTGTCGGGCCGGAGTGGCCGCTGCACGCATCCAGATCGTCATTCACCACGACAATGCCACCGACATCATTGTTGCCATAGACAGGAAAGCCGTCGGCCAAAACACCGATCATCCGCGAATGTTGCCCGGCTTGCGCCGCGGCCTCGGCGATACAAACAGGGATGCCATGATAGTGGTAATTCGTCCCGTCCACGAGCGTGTGCCCGTTGCAGTTGTCCAGAAATGCCACGTGATCATGAACAACCTGATCGTCAATCGCAACGACGGAGCGGTCGGGGTTCTCGTAATCGTTGAAAATCTGTGCGCCGCTCAAGGCCACGCCAATTCTCCCCAGCGAGGTATTCGTTGATGTATCCGAATAGACAGGCTGGGTTGTGATTGTCGCGTCGATCTCGGTCTCTTTGAAGTAATCGGCAGAGTTCTGCACATCAAAGAATTCCAGTGGCTTGTCGGCAAAGGGTTGATCGTTGGGATCGCTTGGAATCAGATATTGTTCCGCGAAACCGTGGTCCGGGATGCCGTTGGATTGGAAGCGGAAGGTTTTTGCGTCAGCATCGACCGTGATCTTGACATGATCTGCCCAATTTGCGGCTTGAACGACCGCCGCAGTGTCATTCGACTGTTTCACATTCTGAGCCGATGAAGGCGAATAGATCAGGGATGCGGCGGCCAGCACAACCGATGCGGCGGCTGTCCCATAGAGAGTTTTCCTGGACATGATTTTCTGATCTCCCATGAGATGTCGGTATCTTTACTTCCAACTTCGGGTCGAAGCGCTGCTAAGCCGAAGCTAGGCCTTAAACGGACGCATGCCAACTTTCCGTCGTTTTTATTCAACAGAAATATAGCGCTCTAGAATTTTCCGAGCGCGGGCATTCTCTTTACGGGGTCAAAATGACGCGCTTGATACTTCGGGCCGCCAAAAAGCGGTTGTTCGGGGCGGTGATATAGTTTCTCGACGTGCAAACGCAGTTCACGGCAGTCGCGAGCGCTCTGTATTGACGTCAGATCTTGGCGATACTTCGGATAGCGGCCTTGGCGATCTGGTCGAACATCGCACGATCGTCGGAGGATGACGCAACGATCATGCCGCCTTCCAGCGCCGCGACGATGAGGCAGGACGTGTCCTCGGGGTTTTCGACGCCATTACGGTGGAACAGGTCAAGCAGCCACAGCCTGTTCATTTTGAAGAATGCTTTTGTTTTCTGGTTAACATTCTTGGGCAGCCCGATCGCTTCTGCGCCCATGATCGCGCAAAGGCAGATGGTTTCGTCCAAGACCAGCGCCTGAGAGTAAAGCGCGACGTAGCTGTCCAACGCCGTTTGCAAGCTGGCCGTATCGATCTGTTCAAGGTGCTCCTTGAACTGGCTGGTGTAGCGATCCACCAAAGCTTCGCCCAGATCGGGTTTGGTCGGAAAGTGATAGTGAACGCTTGCGCTTTTGATGCCGACATCGCTTGCCAGGTCGCGAAAGCTCATCGCCGAGAAACCGGCACCACGGACGCGCTTTTCAGCGGCATCAAGGATTTTGTCTTTCATTGTCTGCGGCATTTGGGGCTCCTGTCTATCATGTGGTAGATAGGTGTTGACAGCGAGGAGGGCAATATCTAACTGAGAGCCTATCAACTGATAGGTAGCTATGTAGCGCCGCTGCGCGCTGAACCGGAAGGATGTACCATGGACCTGAACGCAAATTTTGATGAACGTGCCGTTGTACATTCGGATCGGCAGCCGTGGGTTGCATCTCCGATGAAAGGCGTAGACCGGCGGATGCTTGACCGGATCGGGGATGAGGTCGCGCGGGCGACGACCATCGTCCGCTATGCGCCGGGCAGCGCGTTTTCGGCGCACACCCATACCGGCGGCGAAGAGTTTCTGGTGCTTGAGGGCGTGTTTCAGGATGAACACGGTGACTTTCCGGTCGGCACCTACGTGCGCAACCCGCCAACGTCTTCGCACACCCCAAGCTCGGCATCAGGGGCGACGATCTTCGTCAAGCTGTGGCAGTTCGACATGGATGACCGTCAGCAGATCACCATAGACACCACCACCCAGACCCCGCAGCCGGTGCGTGCGGGTGTTTCAGAGATCCCGCTGTTCGAGGATGCGCACGAACGGGTGCGGATCGAGCTTTGGGAGCCCAACGTGGCAGTGACACAGGCCGGCCACAACGGGTTCGAAGCCCTTGTGGTCGAAGGAAGCTTTATCGAAGGGGATGAGGTCTTTGGGGTCAATTCCTGGCTGCGCCTACCGCCCCACACGCCGCTGAACGCCGTTTCCGGCCCTGATGGGGCGCGGCTTTGGGTCAAATCCGGCCATCTTGCGGAAACGCCAACAGCCCCGAATGTCGGGGGCTGAGATGTCAGATCCACTTGCAATCATTGGCGGGGCGGGTGCCGGTCTTGCTAACCGCGCCCTGCACAGAATGGACCCCGCACGGATGATGAAACCAGCCGATATTGCCCGCACCTATCTGGCGCTGGCGGATCAACCTCGGTCCGCCTGGACGCATGAGTTGGACCTCAGGCCGATGGGAGGGGCGTTCTGATGCAGACCGATGTTCTGATTGTGGGCGGCGGCCTGTCGGGTCTTGCGCTTGCCGACCATCTGGCCCGCCAAGGCCGCGATTTCTTGCTGGTTGAAGCGCAGGACCGCCTTGGCGGGCGTATCCTGACCAAAGAATTTTCGGGCGGTGCCTTCGACCTTGGGCCTGCGTGGTTCTGGCCGGGCCAGCCGCGCATGGCGGCCCTCGCGGAACGCTTTCAGATCCCGGTGTTTGGGCAGTTCTCGACGGGTGACTTGGTCTATCAAGAGCAAAATGGCACCGTGCAGCGCGGGCGCGGCTATGCCTCTATGGAGGGGTCTTACCGCTTGACCGGTGGGATCGGCTCTGTGGTGCATGCTTTGGCCAAAGGGTTGGATCCGGTGAAAATCATGACCAGCACGCGGCTTACGTCGGTCGACCATTCGGCGGGTTCCATCACAGCGCAGGTTGGTCAAGACGGCACCGCACAGAGCATCAAGACCAACAGGATCGTGATGGCCATGCCGCCTCGGGTCATTGCAGATACCGTTTCCTTTGAACCCGCGCTGGATGCAGGCCAAATGCAGGCATTGCAAGACACGCCGACCTGGATGGCCGGTCAGGCCAAGATCATTGCGGTTTACGACCAGCCTCATTGGCGCAATGCCGGGCTGTCCGGCGACGCCATGAGCCAGCAAGGGCCGATGGTCGAAATCCACGATGCTTCGCCAAGGCTGGGCGGTCCCTATGGGCTTTTCGGTTTTGTCGGGGTTCCTGCGGATGCACGTGTCCAGCACAAAGATGATATGATGCGCCTTGCGGTGACGCAGCTTACGGCGCTGTTCGGTCCGGAAATGGCCGACCCTATGCACCTTGTTTTGCAAGACTGGGCGACCATTCCCCACATCGCGCGGCCACAGGATCGACACCCGGTCCGAAGCCACCCCCGCTATGGTTTGCCGTCCAACCTGCGTGCCCTGTCAGCACGCGGGATGATATTTGCGTCGACCGAAACCGCCCCGGAATTCGGAGGCTTTCTTGAGGGCGCATTAGAGGCGGCCGAACATGCGGCCAGCACGCTGGCGCTGCACGACCCCATGCAGACCTGATCACCACCCGCCCGCATGGGTTTGGGCATCCAATAGAAAAATGAAAACACGCCGCGCCAAGCCAATCCAACGGGCATGGTGGCCATACGGATGATATATGATGACTCGGACAATAGACCGGACTGAAACCGCCGGGTTCCGCCGCAACCTGACGGTGCTGATCCTCGCCCAATCTTTAGGGGCTGCCAGCGGACCGATTGTGATCTCGCTGGGGGGATTGGTTGGTCAGGATCTCGCGACTGACCCTGCTTTGGCGACCCTGCCGGTCAGCATCTATAATCTTGGGCTTGCCCTTGGAACGGTGCCTGCCGCTTGGATCATGCGACAATATGGGCGGCGCAGCGGTTATCTTCTGGGCGCGATGATCGGCGTGTTGTCGGGATTGGTCGCCGCTGGTGCGATATCCTTTGGGGCGTTCATATTCTTCTGTTTGGGAACGTTTCTGGCGGGGCTCTATGCGTCCTATGTACAGTCTTACCGTTTCGCAGCTGCCGACGGGCGCGAAGGGGCAGACAGGGGGCGGGCCATTTCATGGGTCATGGTTGGCGGCCTGGTCGCAGCCATTATCGGCCCGCAACTGGTGATTGCCACGCGCGACGCTGTGCCGGGCGTGCCCTTTGCGGGCAGTTTCCTGAGCCAAGCGGCGCTGGCGCTCATCGCGTTTTTTGTTCTGACCCGGTTAAGGGGCCGCCAACCCGCAGCGACAGCCCAAACGTCTTCCGATGACGGGGGGCGCACCGTGCTCCAACTTCTGGCGTCGCCGAAATACATGCTTGGGGTCGCCGCTGGCGTGGTGTCTTACGGGCTTATGTCATTCGTCATGACGGCGGCACCGCTGGCGATGGTCGGATGCGGGCATTCGATTGACCACGCGGCATGGGGTATTCAGTGGCATGTGCTGGCGATGTTCACGCCAAGCCTTGTGACGGGCAAGCTGATCGCCCGGTTCGGAAAGGAAAAGGTCACCGCCGCTGGCCTGATCATCATCGGCATTTCAGGTGCTGTTGCGCTGACCGGTCTGGATCTGAGGCATTTCTTCATCTCTCTCATCCTTCTTGGGATCGGATGGAACTTTGGCTTTATCGGAGCGACTGCGATGGTAGCTGCCGCGCATACAGAGGCCGAGCGCGGGCGTGCCCAAGGGCTGAATGATTTCGCCGTTTTCGGCACAGTTGCGGCGCTTTCGTTCTTTTCCGGCGCGTTGATGCAGGCGTCGGGATGGCACCTCATCAATCTCTTGATGTTTCCCTTTATCGCCATTGTGCTTGCGCCATTGGTCTGGCAAGCGGCGCGGCGCGTATAGGGCGGTGCCAATACTGTCTCAAAAACTGGCAACGTAAGGCCAACCTCAAGGAAGAACGTAACATGCCTGCGTCACAAGTTCTTATAACTGCGACGCTTGTTGGGGTTGGCGGCACGTTGATTGTCGACGCTGTCAAAGGGCTTGCGGCTCGGTTCTTGGGAAAAATGCCAACGCATAGCTTTGGCCTTTCATTGCTGTGCTCGCACGGCATTCATTGCATCAAAACATCCCGTTGTCGTTGTTACTTTGTACAGGCATTTCCTGAAGCACGTCCCAATGCTCGACGATCTTGCCTTGATCATCGAGACGGAAAATGTCCATCCCTGCATAATCGGGACCGTTGGGCCAGAGCTGATGACAATGTAGGATCACATGATTGCCGTCCACGAATGACCGCTTGACCTCGACATGTTTGCCCGGATGCTCGCGGGCCATCCGTTCGAAATAGTCAACGAAGGCCGCCTTGCCGTCCGCCACATGGGGATTGTGCTGAATGTACTGCGCTCCGGCGTAGCGCGCGATGGCGTCGGCGGGGCGGCAATCATTGAACATCATTTCGTAAAAGGCGATGACGTTGGCCTTGTCGGTTTCTGGGTCACGCATGGTCTTCCTTTCTGAATTTACCGATAGTGTGGCGCATGTCTGCATTGGGGAAGCTGCATTGCGGGGTCGACGGTGTCGGTCTGGGGGCGCTGCCCCCGCCGCCTGTGGCGGCTCCCCCGGGGTTTAGGG
>JGI11949J13268_1000001_pt1 | contig 155205 bp, 135 predicted proteins | sample DeeseametaMP2969_FD_13268 | JGI IMG/M metagenome (IMG submission 13268) | reverse complement strand
TAATCTGCGCCTCGGTAAAACGGCTCTTCCGCATTCGTCTACTCCTTCAGGGTTGGGCAGACTCTACATCATGGTGAGGGATTTCGCGGGGGGCAGGTCAGCTTGCGTGGATCAAGCGAAGCGCCAATGTATCATCGACCTCAGGTTTTAGCCCGACTTCCGCACAATACTCCTCGATCATACGATAGAGCGGCTCCTCATCCACTCCCTGACATAAGGGTTTTGGTACGACCTTGGTAAGCCGCCGGTTCACTTGTTCATCAAAGCGCGTGATTTCCGCCAGGCGTTGAGTGCCACTGAGAATGGGGATTACGGCGGATTCATTCTGCATCAGCGATTTCAACATTTTCAGCATATCGTCGATTTCACGCGCAGAACCAGAGAGAAACATGTCGTGCGCTTCATCAAACCAGAGAACAACGATACCTAGAAGAGCGAGTCTGTGTCGGACGACTCCCCAGATTTCCCAGGCAGATGCTCTCGGTGATACGTCTACTAGACCTGTAGCTTTTAGAACCTCCCGACCGAGACTCTTCAGAGTAGCCGGGCTAGGAACTTGGATTCGCAGGAACTTCGGCGGATCGCCTGCCGAAGTCGGTTTTAATGCAGGGTGTGTTGATAGCACTCGATCCACAGCAGTTGTTTTGCCAGAACCCGAGCCTTCGATAAGGGCAATACCGCGAGTTTCAAGGTTGCCTGTAAACCGCATCGGTTCAGCAATAAGGCTCCCTTCGTCGTCATGTTTCAAGAGCCTGTTTAGCTGGCGCAGAATTTCTTCATCACGCTCAGTAGAAATGTGAAGACCCCGGAGCGTAGTGAGAGATTTACTCCAGCTATGTTTTTCTACGCAGCCCATTATTGATCCCCCTTTTCGATTTTCCAGCTTTTCGTCTTGGTCGCTTTTGGTTTCGTAGGAACGGAACGTGTTGATGCCTTAGGTGTAGCTTCAATCCGGGGCTCTGAAGGTCGCAATGTTCGGCCGAACTGCCCCGAAGGACTTGTGGTCGGGGCTTCTGTTTCCGCAATATTGAAACCGCAAAAAAGTGCTTCTTCAGCAGATGCGATGCGCTCGGAATTCCAAGGCTGTGTGATTAAACCGAACTCCAGAGTACGTTCGCCATTCATTTTCTGAATGGCACTAATCGCGTTGCACACGACATCATCGCGCCATTTAAGCTTAGCGGGATCGCTTGTCTTCAGGCTGCGTCGCGCTGTGAGCCATTGTTGCGCATGCACTCCGTCGAAAATACTTAACACGGCCTGTACCTGATGCCACTCATCACCCAAGCGAACTTCAACGGCACCGATATCATTGGCTAGCCAGCGTACATTCAAATCCTGTTTTCCGAATTTGTTGTACCAATTCGAAAGCATCTCTGAGTGGTATTTGACACCGAGAATGGTCACACCGTATTTATCCAGCTGCCGTTTAACAGTAACACCAAAAGCGAGCCGGTCGTTGCGTGCGGATGGGCTAGCTTTCAACGTATAGTTGCCATTCGTCATGTCATCGTCCCACTGTTCGAGCGGTGTTTTACCCCCCAGGCCCAAGTGTGGCGTATTGTGGTAAATATCCACAATCCACCGGACCAGCGCGAAACAAAGGTCCTCAGGTTTCAAACAGGCAAGTGCCTCTGAAGGATGACTTCCTTTTTCCAGTACGGACGAGAACGTTCGTCCGTTTAACCGGGGCAAAAGGTTCATCGACGCTGTACGGAAAAGGCGTTCTACGGTTCCCCTCATACTTGGCAATCCAGCAATTGAACGTTCATGAGTGATGCCCAAGTCGCTACACGCAGCCGAGAAATTCAATGCTTTAAAGGCTGATCCATTATCTGTTACCAGCGTCTCTGGGGTAGCGGCCATATGCCATCCCGAAACAGCGCCGACAGCATCCGCCCAAACGCCCTTGTCAGAGGTCGTCATGCGGAGACAATCAAGGGCTGCGCAGGAAGTCGGATTCAGGGTTAACTTCATCCCCAAGACGCAGCGTGTCCGACAGTCAATCGATACCGTGATCCACCAGCGCCCCGAACTATTATCGAGCCCTACAAGCTGAAGTTCTTCTTTCGTGAACAGCGACATGAGACCTGAAGCAGCCATAATGGTGATCAAATCGATCTTCCATTCATCCATCTCTACTCGTTCGTATGGACGACAAACCTGCAAACCGGAACTAACCGGTCTGAAAATCTTTACTGCTTCTTCGAGACCTTTCCTCTTCAAAACCACCTGAAACTTATCAATGCTGCGGATGGCATTACGAACAGCTTGGCGAGAAGGAACTCGAAGCGGTGTCAAGCCTTGAGCGTTGCGTTTCATATTCTCTTTGTGGAACGCTACTTTGACGTCGTCCGCCGTAGTCTTTTGGGATGGCCGGTTCAGCGATAGATAGCTTTCGTAAACAGTGCGCATCAGTAGCTCCTTCTCCTCGGCACTGAAGTAGCTTGTCCGGTTCCCTCGATTTGCAACGGAGTCGGCCAAACCTGTCATTCCGAAATCGTTGAACAAAGCGAGCCATTTTCGAAGCGTTCGCGGATGCACAGGCGCTACCGACGGTGTGACGCACCCGCCACGAGGTTTTCGACGCAAACCATCGCGAATTTCGTTTTCGCGCAAAATTGTTTCAGGGCTTGGAGCCTCCTCTAACAAGAACGCTTGTGCGCGCCGACAAATTTCGGGCATATTCTTTTCAATTGAAGCATCATTCACTGACACAAGCGCTTCATTGCGCATTTCCACCAAACCTGAAACCAAAGCGTGCCGTACATGAAGCCGCTTACGCTGCTTGTCGGTAAGTTGTGACATTTGAGAGCTAAAGTCTGCAGGACGACGCGTCGCCACATTTGGGTTATAGAAATCGGGCTCATGCGTAATTTCTTTGTTAGCATTTAATCGAGAAAGCAGGCCAAAATCGAACATTTCGGAGATGCCTGATCCGTCTGCATTCATCAAGACATAGCCATCTCGTGTTTGCTGCGCCAAGCGCAAAGCACGCTTTCGGATCGTGATCTTGTCGTGAGGCTTGATGTGAAAACGGTTGAAGTCGGTTTCAGAGTAGCGGGTCATTTTACGACCTCCATTTTGTTTACGAGAGTTTGTGGGTTGATAACTTCATGGTTCACAGGACGGAGATGATGATCCCGAACTAAACGGAGCAGAGCACGGTAGCCCTTCTCGTTTAGACCGGTCCTGACGGTTAGATCCCGAAGCGAAAGAGCTCCCGAAAGCTCAGATACGGTCTTCAAAGCAATGTGATCTGCTTCGGGATCAAGTTCGCGAACAGCCGCCAACTGTCTTGCGTTACTTTCGCTTATGGGATCGATGTCCCTCTCAGTGACCAACCTGACCTCGTCACAGAATCCGGCATCAAGTGCGTGACGCGTGACGTCCTGCATTTCTGCAAGGAATTTTCCTGAACGAAGGCGGACTTCGGGTTTGACGGTAAAGGCAATCTTACGGCCACTGTCTAAAACCGCGATCAAGTCAAAGTAGTGTTTCTTATTACTTGCACCGTCGCACCATTCGAAGAGCACTTGCTCTTTGATGTGCACAACACCTGGCAAGTCATTCACCACAAACAAAGTACGCAATTCGAGATGGGACTCCGCCTGAAATCGACGGCCGTTGTCGCTCCCTAAAACGACATGGGCCGTACAGTGGCCTTTGGAGGCCTTCGCAATAGGACGATCTGCCTGCGAAGCAGCAGGTAGTCGAATACTAGTTGTGTTATTGTACATATCTCTTCATCTCACTTTTCTAGGCGACAACCCCAAATCAGGGGAAATACACCAAGTCGGACTCTAATATGGCGTATGAAAGACAATCCAACCGACACAGCAAACGTCTGTTTAAGATATTTTGTTATTCAATAAAAATTATGATTGAATATCCACAATATTTTCACCTCAATCATAAATAGATAACATATTGCGCTCACTGAAATACCAATTCAGCTTTCAAAACAACATTAGTTTACACATCCGCCACCTTCTCCAGCGAAAGCCCCGACCTCTCACGATCACTGACTACTTTCACGCCCTCACCTAAAAGCCTTTCCATATCTTATCTACATCACCAAATTTACTTCTCCTCATATCGTGAAACCGAGAACCAGAAAAGTCAACAACCTACTGTTTTACATGTATTAAATGTGAATAGCATACATAGTTCATACATTTTCAATGCATAAATACTTCTCGCTCACCATCTATTAATGATATTTTCTTGAAACGCTGCTTTTCCAAATTCGTTTCATTTCCCTGAGTTTCTGGTTCATTCTGGATTCAGGACCCACCATCGGGGCAGCGATTCGGGTATAGAAAGTACTTCGATGGAGAAGGATCTATAAACCGTGACATCGCGCTGCTTGAGGCCACTGTTCCTCAACCAGATCGGATGAGCACCCAAGACTGTAAAGTCATAGTCAATTATGACGGTATATATAGCACCCAAATTTGTGCGTTTGAGAATATCTTATATTCACCTGTGTTCAAAAACTTCCGCAATCTCTCTATTGGACTTTCAGGGGGGATCTGAACCGGATCCATACAAAATAATAGTAATGAAGATAATTAAGGTTCTTGCACACTCGGGTGACCGTATAGTGCGCTGCCCACCTCAAACTGGATACAGTCAATACCTGCCATTTGCGAGCTATTGATCTTTCACGGAAAGGCGACGAAAAATGCCTATCCCAACAACAACGCGCCTATTAAGTGCAAGCGCCCATCCGACCTTGATCGACTTTTCTCCGGCCTACCCGTGAGCACAAGGCCCGGCCTGGTGATCAGAACAGTGAGCTTTGCCGGCCACCCGACCAGCTTGGAACCGAGTAAAGCCAGCAAACTTTAACTTGAGAACATAACTGGAACATTGCAAGATGGCGTGTGAGTTTCAAGTGAGCGAATTAGAGATGGCGCTGACAATACAGATCCATATTGACGGCCAATGGCGCGACGCAGCGCAGGTCGGGTTCACTGCTAACCAAGGCGGTATCAATAGCGGAGCTTGGCTGAGCTACGAGACTGACTATTGGGCGGAACATGCTTCGGTTGATGCGTTGGAGGGACCAGTTACCGACCACCGTGCTGTGTCGGTTCAATTTCCTGTCGACCTCACTTATCACACGCTAGACAGGTGGCCCTCGTTTCTCCTTGATCTGCTGCCTCAAGGGCCTGTGCGTGGTAGGATCGCGCGAGAGCAGAGACTGCGTCCAGATGATCCTAAGTTGGATCCGCTGCTTCTGTCGATCGCAAGCAGCACGCCGGTTGGTAACACTCGTATCCGACAGGCGTGGGAGCGCGAGCAAAGAAACATCCATCAGCTTAAGTGTCCGTCGCTCACCGATGCTGACGTCCTTTCTCGCAGTTCCAAATTGACTGATGTGCTTGATACCTATGTGAAGAGAGCTCCAGGTGCGACCTGCGTCCAGGGCGAATGGCCGAAGGTTCTTCTTACGCGATCAAAGCGCGACGGTTTCTTGTACCCTGACCCATATTTGGGAACTCAGGACGGAGCTGAACATTTCATCGCTAAGTTAGCCAAAACTGGAAGGCACACAGATGAGCTTATTCTCGCGTCAGAGGCACCCTATCTGGAAATGGCTAGGGTCGTCGGCCTCAACTGCGGCGCACCACTGAAATACGGCAAAGGTATCCTGATAATTCCTCGGTTCGACAGGTTTGCGTCATCGGAACAGGTCTTGCTGCACGGCCAAGAGAGCCTCTACTCCGCTATGGGTGTCACCGAATTCGGCGCTCGAAGGTCGCACGAGGATTACTTGGCTGTAATCGATCAGTTTAGCGATGATCCTGTCGCTGACCGTATCGAATACCTTAAGCGAGACGTTCTAAACATTGCCGCAGGAAATCCTGACAACCATGGCCGAAATACAGCTTTGTGCCGCTATGCCGCAGGAGGCACACGACTATCGCCAATGTTCGATTTCGCTCCAATGCGCCTGTCCGATGCCGGTATCGCAAGAGCAACTCGCTGGCGTTGCCTAGGTAGTTCAGACCCCGGCGGAGACTGGTCAACCGTATGCGAAGCTGTTGCGTGCGACCGATTATCATCGAATGACGTCAGAGACATTCTCGTCGGCATGTTGCCGCAATTGTTTGGGATGCGCGATATTGCTGGTCAGCTAGGCGTTGCTAGTGAAGTCATCAAACAAGTGATTTTCGTAGAAGGTATGGCGAGCGTAATCGAAGCTCTGAAAAAAGTTAATTCTCAAACGTAACCGCCCCAATATTGCCGCAGCGATTTCACTTTGATGCGTGCCACCAGGTCGATGTCTGAGCTACTCCCCATTTGCTGGACTGGATATGGCGTAAATTAAGCTACTCGTTGTACCTGCTGATCGGGTTGGTTTGCGTCGAGGCCCTCTATTGAGCGCGAGCGTCTATCTGGCCCAATAGAAATCTGGTAGGTAATAGCCATGAACCAACTCGCGCCTAAATGGGAATTTGTGTCAGACAACGTCATGGGCGGTGTATCGAGCGGTTGCATCGCAGAAGAATTCGTTGGCGGCCACCACGCCACAGTTCTTCGCGGCACAGTCTCGCTTGAGAACAACGGTGGCTTTATCCAGATGGCATTTGACCTTCACGAAGGTGGTACGGATGTCGACGTAAGCGCCTGGGACGGCATCGATATGGACGTATACGGTGATGGTGGCACCTACGATGTTCGGCTTCGCACGGCGCAGCTATCGAGACCTTGGCAATCTTTTCGCGCCGATTTTGTGGGTGAGCCATATTGGCAAAAGGTCAAAATTCCTTTTTCTTCACTGGTATCACATCGGGTGGACGCAGACTTCGACCCAACTTGCCTTAGACGGATTGGGATACTGGCTATAGGACGCGCACGAGATGCCTGTATTGCAGTATCCAATATCGGGTTTTACTCGGCGAACTAAGTAAAATCCCTGCGTGCGCGCCCACAGGACTGAAGATACTATCTAAGATCGTTGCACCGCAGGTCAGCTTTCATAAGGTTCTGGCGAGATACTGGCGCGACCTCTTAACGACATTGTTGTGTAGGTCGGCATGGGGATCAAAGCGTAGAGTTAGATTTAGACAACCACTGTACTCAGGCACCTAATGTACAAGGGGAATTCAACCGTTTTTACAGGTTACCCTCACCTACCGCACCACCGGCAGGTCTTCCATTCGCGTGGTATAGCGAGGGCTTCGATGATCTGCCCGCAATCGCCACGCCTGCTTCATACCTTCGCTGGCAAGCACCATCGTCTTCTTCCCAAACCGTGCGTTCACGTCATCCAGAGCCTTCATCAGCGCCGGTGATTTCGGACGCGCTTGATCGAAGAGCGTTTGAGGACGATCTTCGAACCGCACCAGGTCATTCAGCATGATACCAGTCTTGGTAAAGCCAAAGCTTCCAGCGTCCGACTTTGGCCATCCGGCTTCCGCACAGCGTCGTGCGGCTTTAACAAGGTCGAAGGTATCCGACGACATCGGGGTCATTCGAGTTGTTCTGGATGCAGTATACTGGGGACGATCTGGCCGGTGTTTGTTGGTGTGGAAAAACACAGTCAGCGTACCAGCGACCAAGCCGTGCTGGCGTAGCTTTTCAGCGCCCCGTGATGCGTGCGCGGTGATCGCCTGGAACAGCGTGTCAAAGTCTGTCATCGGAGTGCCTGCTGATCGTGTTACGGCCATACCTTTGCGCTGTGGCTCTACGTCTTCAAAGGCGAGACAGGCCTCACCCTGTAGCTCCAATACGATCCTCTCCAGCACCACGGTGCCGACAACCCGGGCTTGCCGAATTGGCAGATCACGAAGATCAGCTGCCGTGTGTACACCCAGAGCCCTCAGCTTGTCGGTGGTTTTTCGACCAACGCCCCAGATGTCCCCGACTGGCACGCGCGGCAGCAGCCAGCTCGCAAGGCTCTCATCCATCATATCCAAAACCCCTGCAAAGATAGGATTCTTCTTGGCGATATCGTTCGCGCATTTCGCAAGCGTCTTGGTTGGGGCGATGCCGATGCGTACTGGTACCCCTACTCTCCTTAGGACCGCTGCACGCAGCGCCATGGCATGTGCAGTGCGGTCCTTGAACCCGACGAAGTCGAGGAAGCATTCATCGATGGAATAGATCTCGACGTTTGGTGTGAAGTCTTCGTAGACCTCAACCACCCGACGAGATATATCGCCATAGAGGGTGTAGTTCGAGCTGAAGACGCGGATACCATGGGCTTCGACCTTATCCCGGATCTGATGCAGCGGAGTGCCCATCTTGATCCCCAAGGCCTTGGCCTCATCGCTGCGTGCTATGGCGCAGCCATCATTGTTTGATAGCACGATCACCGGGACGTTCTTTAGCGTTGGATCAAATATCCTCTCAGCGCTCACATAGAAGTTCGCGCTGTCGCTAATGGCAACAGGCCGCTTCATGCCAAGTCGTAACGCCGGACAACACCAGCGATGACACCCCAGATTTCGCTACCTTCTGTCAGTTCGACGTCGGGGAACTGCTCTTGGCTATTCGCGGGCGCGAGGTAGTATCTGTCGCCACGCTTACGCAGGATCTTTGCCGTCACAGCACCATCGACCACGGCCAGCACGGCTCTCCCGATGCGACGCTTTCCTGCACGGTCTACAGCGATGATATCACCATCACGTATCCCGGCGTCCCAAAGACAGTCTCCTTCTACGCGCCACCAAAATGTTGATGAAGGATGGCGCACGACCCATGCCATAGGGTCGATCTCGTCTTCGAGATCATCACCAGCTGGCGAAGGAAAACCCGCGCTGACTGGTGTGCTGACAATTCGAACAGAGTGGGAAGGCATGTGGACGGGTTCATCAACTGGGTAAACTGGCATGGGAATCCCAACTGTTCGCTATTTGTTCTCAATCTGCGATTCACCTGCCCGATGTCAAGTTGGGTTTGGGGTGATGCAGACAGGAGACTGGAATCAGAACGAACCGGGTTTGCAAACTCAACGATGGAGGATAGTGCCCTAACACCCTGCCGTACTTACAAAAGCTCAAGAGTGCCTCACTGCAAGCGCACCGACTGAAGCATATCGTCAGTGTCTAACTTTAAAGCACCGCGCCAGAGAGGACTTTTAAACACGTGGACAGCGCGCATTTCCGAGCCTTGGTCTTGAGTCGACATCAGCAGCCCGGCCCATTCAAGCGGTCGCAACACGCAGGCCTTAAAGGCGTATATGTCCCGCCTGGCAGCATTGCGGTCACTCTCCGGTTCACCATAGAACTTTTGGTATAAGGCAACGTCGCTGATGCCGTGATCGGCCTCTACGTTGATCACATTCATCCAGACATCCCAATTCCCGAAGGGCTGGTCTTCAAAGCGCGCATAAGAGGTGTGATCGACCTCGTGTACAAAATACGGGATCAATTCGACAAATAAGCGCCCGGGGAATTGGGCCAACTCTTTGCCACGCTTGGTGAGCCGGAACTCGTCTTTGAAGTGGCGACCAAGGCGTAATTCGATCAACAGGAAGTGCAGCACTTCGAGCGGGGCGAAGTCAGCTTCGTTGATCACCTTATGATAACGGAACACCTCATCCGTACCTTCCCCTGGCCAATCAAAATTCTGTACGGCCCAATGAACGAAGGTACGCTTGAACGCCTTGTTTTTGGTGATCCCTATCGATCCATGTTCCTGCGTATATCGCAGAGTTAGTAGAGCTGCCCGTAGCAGCGGTGACCGTAGGAGGTCGGGATGGCCGTCAGCGAGAGTTTGGTATTCGATCATACCCAAAAGGTGTCACACACCGAACCGCAGCACCATGATATTCGCGCAAGGTAAATGGACTGGTATTGTCACAGTCGCCAACCTCGGCCTAGAAAATTAGAACTGAGTAGCAACATACCTATCGGGCGGAAACCGGACGTTTGCTGCGCTCAGGTCTGGGGCATGCTACATCGGTAATAGCTGCCGTTCGGCAGATTTCGAGGAGTGGCAACTTTGAGTGTCGCGCCAGCAAGTCTTTGTAGGATTGGCCTCTGAGACGACACAGCGCAAGGTTCTTTGCCTTGTGCATGAAGTTTGCAAATTATTCCCAGACAAGACCCGTATATGGTTTCACGCACCAATGATACGTAGCGAGCTGTCTTTTACGAGTCGCAGCGCGTCATTATCAAAGGCACCCCGTGCAAGGACCCGGTAGCCAACGGTAAGGGCGACCAGCGATTTTGCCGCACTTCCAGCATCAATTGATGCGTCTATTATTTGTGCTTTTTTGCCCTTTTCGATCACCCTGAGAAAGAAATCCTCTAAGGCGCTAAGCGCCCTATCCACGACGGCCTGTACATCCTCGCTATGATTGGGGAACTCCAATGCTGCGTGGATGATCAGGTTACCCTTCTGCTCGCGCTCGGTCACGCTTTGATGAACGACCGTGTCGAAAAGCGACAGGATCGCATCGATCGGATCGGGTTTGGCTTCGAGCTGCGCCAAAGTCTGTGCCTGACGTTCTTCAACAAAGCGGATCAGGACGGATTTGAATAAATCGTGTTTGTTGCCAAATGTGGCGTAAAGGCTGCCACGGTTCACGCCCATGGCCTTTACAAGATCGGCAACCGACGTCGCCTCGTACCCCTTGACGGAAAAAACCTCGGCAGCCTTGTCGAGAGTGGCGTCAATTTCAAAACTCTTTTCCCAAGGCATCATCGTGGTCCTTTGTGCGCGCAAAAGCGGTTTGTGCAGCGTCTGCTCTGGCAATCTATCCATGGTTCTCGACCGCGGCGCAAGAGTGTTGACCTATCGTTCCAAACTGATTATGTTGTTTTGAACGATCATTCCACACTGAGTCACACCCGCCGTTTGAGTTCGAGAGGTATCCAATGGACCAACTGTTAAAAGAGCTATCACTCATCGGCGGTGTCGCCGCTGTGACCCTCGTTGCTTATCTTATGATGCGACGGTCAGGCGCGTCGGGTGCGGCCAATGCCAACCGCTTGCTCAGCGGCCTGCTGGGCGCATTCCTGTTGTTGGGTGGCGTCGCCAAATTCTTTCTGCCCTTCACCGACATGTTTGCGCAGCAAATTGCGCTGAGCCAGCTACCATTTCCGGCGCTATCCGCTTTTGGAGGTCAGGCCGGAGAGATTACCGCCGGAATCATTCTGCTTGGGTATTTTGTCGGATGGCAGCGGTTGCAGGGGCCCATCAGCGATCTGATTTTTGCCCTCACAACACTGCTCGTCGTGATCATCATGCTGGTTGCCGTCTACGTGCATCTGAATCCAGACGTCCCAGCCGAAGTGCTTCCATTTCAATCCAAACCACCCGTTCTGACGGTCATCATCATGGCACTTGCGATCCTGAACGGATGGCTGCGCCGTAAAACGCGTCTGTCCTGACACCCCAATTTGAAAGGGCTGCTATGCCTACTTCCCACCCTATCCATCGCTCAATCCCGCAGAAAATCGCTATCGTCGCAGCCGTCATGGGCAGTGTTGCCGGAACGCTTACCGGTATCATGACCTGGGCCAATACCGGCTTTTCGGAAATCTTCCTGCCCAATTGGGGGATTTCCTTTCTGAAGGCTGTGTTCGTCCTGTTGCCTTTCGCGTTCCTGCTCATGGGGCTGTTTGACAAGCTGTTGTCGCGGGTCATGCCGGGGCTGGCACCGATGAAACTACGTATCGTCCTTGGGATGGTTATGGCAGTGATCATGCAGTCGCTTATGGCTGTGATCACTGCCGGAACTGAAGCAGGGTTCGGCGATATGGCGGTTTTGAAAGAGCTTTGGCTTAATGCCTTCATCACGGCCTTTCCTGTTGGGCTCATCCTGGCCTTGCTGCTGACGACAACGGTGCGCCCTTGGCTTTTGGCTATGTTGCGCGCTTGATGCGTTAATACGGCCCGCCACTGGCTTTGGTGGTGGGCATTCTATTGTTAGGGGGCGCTATGCGTGCAACAATACCTTCAAGCACAAAGCCTGGGCTTCATTATGCCTGGGTCGTTGCTTTTGCCGGGGCTTCAGCAATGATTTGCGGCCTTGGTCTTGCGCGGTTTGCTTTCGGAATGATGTTGCCATCTATGTCAACTTCGCTCGGCCTGTCATACGGGCAAGGCGGGGTTCTGGGCTTTGCCAATATGGTGGGCTATCTGGTTGCTGTTTTGCTGGCCCCAATCATCTTACCCCGGCTTGGCACCAGACTGACCGTTACATTCAGCTTGCTCTTAATTGCCCTTTCTATGTTTGGGATGGCGCTGACCCAAGGCTTTGCGACACTCTGCGCACTGTATATCATCACAGGAATTGGCAGCGGCGGCGTTGTGCTGCCCTCAATGAGCGTCTTGTCGCATTGGTTTCTCCCATCGCACCGGGGACTTGCGGCGGGCCTTGTGATGTCTGGACCAGGTTTCGGCATTATCTTGAGCGGCTTTATCGTGCCAAGGTTGGTGCCGACCTTCGGGCTGCAATCATGGCAGGTTGGCTGGATCATCTTTGCTGCGATCTCTACGGCTATCGCGATGCTGGCTTTCGCTTTGCTACGCAACCACCCTGTCCCAAAAGCACAGGAACCTTTCGGGCGCGCCCAAGACCACAGCACCGTGCGCGATGCGTTGACTGGGCAGGCGAAGCTGAGCCTGCTGATGAGTATGGGCCTGATCTTTGCCATCTACGGCGCGGTTTACATGCTCTATGTCACCTTCATCGTAACAAGCATGGTCGACGCATACGGACTTGATCCAACGGCGGCGGGTACAGTTTGGTCTTCTTTCGGGTTTCTGAGTATCTTTTCGGGCGTATTGTTTGGCGTCATCTCTGACAGGGTTGGACGACGGCGCGGGCTGGCGATGGCCTTTGCGGTGCTGGCTTTGTCATTTCTTCTGGTGGGCACCGGGACGGACGTAACAGCTCTCTATCTCTCAATCCTTCTGTTTGGGCTGGCGGCCTGGAGTATCCCTGTGATCATGGCGGCCTCGGCCGGAGATTTTTTCGGCACTGCTGGGGCAGCCAATGCGCTGGCGGCGCTGACATTTGCCTTCTCAGGCGGGCAAGCCGCAGGACCAGTTATCGCAGGTTTTTTTGCTGAGCGTAGTGGTGATTTCGGCGCAAGCTACGTCATTTCGGGCATCGCTGCCGCCTTGGCAATCGCTATGAGCCTGCGTTTGAAAACCCCTGACCGGGGAAGCTGATCAAAGCTTGATCCGAGCAAGCCTCCATAACTATCAGCCAAATTCTGCACCAAGTTCGCGCAGTATCCCACGCAGCCATTGCTGGGCCGGGTGATTTCCAAGGCGCTTGTGCCATACCATTTGAACACTGCGCATGGTTTGAGGTGTCTCGAGAGGACAGGGAGAGACGAGTGTACCAACGTTTCGCGCAAACTCGCGCGCGACGCTGGCCGGACAGGTCAGAATAAGATCGGTCGTTTCCAAGATGAGCGGTGCTGGACCATAGGTTGGCATCGTATAAACAACGCGGCGCGTGCGACCGCGATCCGCCATTGCATCGTCGATCCAGTTTCGACGTTTCCCTGTTGCGCTGACAAGCAGATGTTCCACGGATGCATATCGGTCCAATGTCGGTGGTTTTCCAACCATCGGATGGCCCTTGCGCATCGTGCAGACCCATTTCTCTTCAAACAAGGGCTCAGATGCGAACCGTTCGGGCGGGTCCGGCCACGCCAGCAGCGCCAGATCGGCGCTCTGGTTATCCAGATATTCGCCGTAGTGAATGCTGGGGGATATGGCTTGCAATGAAACGCCCGGCGCCTCTTGTCGGACGCGGCTGAGCAATTTTGGGAAAAGGGTGATCGTCGCATAATCAGGCGTGGCGATCGTGAACAGGCGTGTTGCCGTCGCTGGATCAAACGATGCACCATCCAGCGCCATCTGAATTTCATTCAAGGCTGAGCTAATCGGCCCGCTGAGTTCAAGCGCCCAAGCGGTGGGGCGCATGCCCTCGGGCGTCCTGATGAACAACTCATCCCCCAGCCGATCGCGTAGGCGCGTCAGCGCGTTGGAAAATGCTGGTTGCGACAGGCCAATGGTGCGCGCAGCTCGGGTGACATTGCGCTCACGCATAAGCGCATCAAAGGCGACCAACAGGTTCAGATCCAGAGAACGTAAATTCATTTTGTGAATATAGAATGTTTTATCATTCAATTTCAATATGGAAGGCGCATGCCCCATATTCGGGTGGAGCGCAGCAAACTGCTGTACCATCTGAAAGGAAACGAAATGGGCAAGCTTACCGGAAAGACCGCCGTCATCACCGGCGGCAACAGCGGGATCGGTCTGAGCACCGCCAAGACATTCATCGATGAAGGCGCGCAAGTCGTGATCTTTGGTCGCGATCAGAAGTCACTGGATGATGCTGTAGAAACCTTAGGTGATAACGCCATCGGTGTGCAGGGCAATGTTACGCAAGATTCTGACCTAAAACGCCTTTTCGCCGCAACCAAAGTCCGCTTTGGCAAGGTGGACATCCTGTTCGCCAATGCCGGTGTCGCGGATTTCGCGCCTGTGGCACAAGCGGGTGAGGACCACTTTGACAAAGTTTTCGATGTGAACGTAAAAGGCGTTTTTAAGACTGTTCAGCACAGTATTGACGCGCTGAATGACGGCGCGTCGGTGGTGCTGACCACATCAGTGTCGAATACCAAAGGTATGGCAGGTATGTCAGCCTATGCGGCAAGCAAAGCGGCAGTGCGGTCTTTTGCGCGCAGCTTCTCGGGTGAACTGGTGGCACGCGGTATCCGCGTCAACGCAATCTCTCCTGGCCCTGTAGCCACACCGATCTATGCCCGGGCAGGCATGTCAGAAGCCGAGATTGACGCAATGGGCGAAGGCATGGCCGATCAGATCCCGCTCAAACGCTTTGCCGCACCTCGCGAGATCGCGACCGCAGCCCTGTTTCTTGCGTCCAGCGACTCCTCCTACGTGGTCGGCACCGAGCTGGTCGTCGATGGCGGCTGGACGCAGGTCTGAAATCTCCCCGACTGGTGGCGGTGGCTTCAACATCCTCCGAAGCACCGTCAACAATTTTTTACACCCTACCAAACCAGACAAACCTAAAAAGGAAACAATGATGACTGACTTTACACTTCACGACGAGAATACTGCCCCTGCAGGCAGCAAAGAATTGTTGGCGAAATCCAAAGCAGCCTACGGCATGATCCCCGGCTTGCATGCCGTCATGGCCGAAGCGCCGGGCCTGTTGGAAGCCTATCAGCAAGTCCATGAGCTGTTCGTGAACTCGAGCTTCGACAAGGACGAACTGACCGTCGTCTGGCAGACCATCAATGTCGAAAACGCCTGCCACTACTGTGTTCCTGCCCACACCGGCATCGCCAAGAGCATGGGTGTCGATGACACGGTCACAAATGCGCTACGCGACAAGACCGCCCTACCCAATGCACGGCTGGAATCGCTGCGGGACTTCACGCTGGCACTGGTGCGCGAGCGTGGGAATCTGGATGACGTAACCGTGCAGGCGTTCCTTGATGCAGGCTTTACCAAGCGCAACATCCTTGAGGTGATCCTGGGCTATAGCCAGAAGATCATGTCGAATTACACCAATCATATCGCAGATACGCCGGTCGATAAGCCCTTCCAGAAATTCGCCTGGGCGCCGTCTGTGTGATCCTACCCGGGGCTGCGATGCATAATATTGCAGCCCCGGATTTTGATTGCTCCATCCTATTTTCGAAAGGAACTACCATTACTGATCTTAAATCCGGATCTATTGCTGGGCTTGCCGCAACCGTGGCCCTGTATGCTCTGATGTTGGGTCGCTTTTCAATGGGCAGTCGCTCGATCCGGCAAGTGTCGTGGGGCTCGTCTACTGTGCGCACTTCTCCGTTTACGGTGAATGTCGTCATGGAACCCTTGCTATTTTTGAATTGCTTTGTCGTTAGACATGGCTCACCGCAGGCAGAAGTCACTTTATTTGTTCATTTCGGCAGATGAGGCGGCCATTTTCGTGTTCACTGATCGCGTAGTTTTGATGCCGGATGCCAGCGTTTTGCTGGGGATACCCGCCAAACCGTATTCGAACATGTGTTTGGCAACGGGTATTCAATGTCATGCCCGGAATATTTCCACCGGAGACCCGTCGATAGGGCCTCTTATCCGGGAGAGCCGCGAAATTCTCCGTTCTCTTAGGAAGTCGGCAAATTGACCTAAACGGTAGCCGCCCCGGAACGTCACCCGCACCGTTTTGCGAGCAACGCGAATGTCGGCAATGCTGGACCGCATTGCAGCATTGCAAGTAGTGGCTGGATGTCGGCTCTGGGCCGTTCGTGTCGACCGACATGTATGGGCGGAAAGCAGAAGTTCGCTGCGGAAGCGAACTGGATCATTATCAAGCACAAAAGCTGACATTGAGAGTTTAGAAACATATTGATACTTGGTTCGACTTGGTAAAGCGTTACTTCAAGCGCGCGGTCGAGCAGGCATCTCGCACAGTAGATTTAGCAGCGTCAACTGCCTTTTCAGAGACTGAGTAATTCAGACTTCGCTAGAGGCCTGTTTCAAGAGAACAAGTTAGAAGGACGCGGATTTGACAAAAATTGAAAAGCCTGGAAAAGGCACGAAAATGCGTGAAACTACTCGTGTGACAGCTGAGGCGGGAATTTCTTTACTGCCTGGTGGTGGCATCCTCAACTCTTTCACACGGTGGTTATTGCCCTCCAAGTTGGACAAGCAAAAAGCTGACTGGCAAGAGGACGTTACGCAGGCAACCAACCAACAGGGCAAAGATATCCAAGGCTTAAAGGGAGAAACGGAGGTCTTACGCTTTGAACACGCCGACCTAGTTGAGCGTATCGATGATACAAAAGAACACGTTCAAGCACTTGCCCGCAAAGTGGACATCGGGATTGTGGAGACAGATCCGCTCGATGGAGAGCTGGAAATCTGCCGAGAATTGGTTCTTGAGGAAAAATATCAAACAGCACTGGAGCTGCTTTCTAAGAGATTCAATGACCCTAAGCGTTCAAACCAAATTTCGCCAAAGCTGAAGGCACGTGTTCTCTCATTGCAAGGCTTGTGCTTGAAGCATCTTGGCCAGTTTGATGAGGCCTCACAGCACCTTCTGACCGCTCTGTCCATTGATTCTGACAATCCTAAAATTCAAGCAAATGCGGTTGTTGGGTACCTTATCAAAGAGGATACCGATGCGGCTGTAGCGTTGCTAGACCGACTGATCGCAGATGAACCGAAGTCTGAAATGCACTGGGCTAATATGGTTTATGCCAAAAGCCGTTCCGGCGAAGTACTCGATTTGGAAGAAATTCCTGAAGTTGTGCGGCAGTCGAAAGATGTTTGCGTTGCGATTATAGACGCCAAACGGCAAAATGACGACGCAAGCTGGGTTTCGGAGGCGTTGGACTTCGCGCAGCTTCACCCGACCTCTAAGCGGGCACAGCGCCATGGCGCAGAGGCGGCACTCGATATAGCTGTACAATCCATTGTGCAGGATGCCGACGATCCAGCTGATAAAACCCGCGCCATGGCTAGAGCTAACAAGGCGGCAGAGGAACTGACCAAGCAGTGGCATGAGCATATGGAGATGGAAGCTGCGAAGGCAGCCCCTGACGTCACGCTCCTGCAAAATACGCTCGTGGCCTACCGTATTACTGGCGATAAAGAAGCTGCTACCGCCTTGGTTAAATCACATGTTGATCTTCTTTTGTCCGATGATCGAGCAAAACAAGCCCTCGGAGCGTTTGCTCTTGATACGGGTGATGATCCTTTACTCGACCAGGTTCTGGTCTCCGACTTTGGAGGTTCCGCAATTCTCAGACTTGAGAAGTCTTTGCGCGACAGCGACTGGCGGCAGGCACTTGAGCTTTGTGAAACCTATCCAGAAGAGATCGCTCTCGCCGGGAGGATCGCTCCTGCCTTCGCAGGTGATGTATTACGCGCAATGCTCGAAGATGAAGATGCGCGGCAAGCTGCGTTTGAGACGATTTTCCAGCGTCAAGAACAGCCGATGCCGCAAAATGATCTTTTCCTTTGCCGGATGGCAGCAAAAGCCGGGCTGTCGGACCTATCGGCGATTATCTTCGAGCGTACCGTGGCGGCTGATATCGGTATAGATGCTGAACTGAGGCGTGCTTTGGCCAGCGAAGCGATGGAACGTGACTTATCGGGCGTAGTGATCAATCTGCTCGAAGATCATGTTGATCCTACGCACGACAGTAGAACAAGAAGGTGGCTGGCTATTTCGTATGCGCGATCAGCTGTTCCTCAAGAATCTGGTGTTGCTTTTTTTGCAAGCGTGCGGGCAGCCCGTGATGCTGATGCGGAGATCAATAGGGCTGGCGGATATTTCCACCTCAATCGCCGCCGACCTGGAGAGGCCGCGCCATGGTTTAAACGGTCTCTGGCAGCGGAACCAAACGATGTGCGTACGCAGCTTGCTTATTGGCAGGCACTTTCGCGCGATGGAGCGTCTCGACGGGCGAAAAATTTTCTAGCCGCTGTCGACTTACCTTCTCTGGAAGGGTCCGGTGGGGACCGCGTGAGCATGGCGCAACTACTTTGGCGAAATGCTCGCGAGGATGCACTCGAATACGCCTATGATTTAGCCTTGCGACACCGGAATGATCTTCAGGTTTGTCTTGGTTATAGTGGCTTGATGCTTGCTGATGCATTCGATGAAGATGCGCTCAAACTTCCACATTTCGACGTTGTGGCAGCAGGAGCGATGGTACGTTTGTCGCGTCCTAACCAAGCCGACTGGACCATTGTAGTTGTCGATGGCGATTCTGATCTTCCCGGCCACGTGAGTATGGAAAATGCGATTGTTCAACAAGCCTTAGGAAAGCGTCAGGGCGAGCAGTTCGAAACTATATCAGGCCCTAGTACATTCAATTGGACGGTTGCCGAGATTAAATCCAAATACCTGCACTTGTTTCATGAACTCACGCGAACGCTGCAAGATCAGTTTCCAGACAACGGTAGCTTTTACTCGGTGACGATTGTTGACGACGACATCACACCTATCCTTGAAAGCTTGCGTCAACGTCGAAGTTCAATTGAACGCTTAGAGGAGGGTTATCGCAACAACCCTATGCCTTTGGGGGCGATGGCCGGGGCTGGCGGAGGCAATGTAATCGACTTCGCGATACATCTGGCACAGAGCGGCCAGAAGATATTCAGTGCCACAGGTCATGTCGAGGATACGGGAAGAGAAATCAAGATCGCAACCACAGCGAAAAACCAGGTTGTTGTTCTCGACGCATATACAGCGTGGCTCTTGGAAACACTCAACGTGTTAGATGCAACCAAAGACGTATTTCCCAAGCTAACCGTTCCGGCTTCTTCAGTCGATGATTTTTCCGAAATCATTGAAAACCTTAGAAATAACCCAGACGGCCGAAAATCTATGTCTGCTCAAGGTGATGGGTTTACCATCCAAGAAGCTACCGCCGATGAGGTAAAGAGCCAGGTTGCCGAGATTGATCGGCAACGGCAGAAAATCAAATCGATCTGTGATGTCGTTGGCATTGAAGTGCCATCGGGAATGAGCCCTGATCTGCTCAATCTCGCTGACTTCATGGGGAGTCAATTTGATTGCCTAAGCGTCGCCCAGCGAGAAGAAGGTGTCGTCCTTTCGGCAGATCTTCGACTACGACAGATTGCAACCGAGCTGAGTGGGCAAGAATCATTTGGCATTGATGCGCTTTTGCGTGTTTTAGCTGCAGAGGAAGCAATCAGTATCGGCGCTTATGCTGACGTTTTGCTAAACCTATGCGGACATGGACATGCATATGTTGCCCTGAACGGGCAGATGTTGATGCGTATGTTGATGGCGGATGAAACCGTCGATCTTCAACGCTTTGAGCGTGCGGCAGCATATATTGGTACCCCTGACGCTGATATTGAAAGCCATCTCAGCACCGCTGCCGAATTTGTGCGCCGTGCCTTTCTTTTTTATGGGGGCAGTGTGAAAGCCCAACGTGCCACAAGCACCATCTTGCGAAACCTCATCCGTATGAATGGCGTAAGTCTTGCACAGACGCTGAATTTTGTAGTGCAGGAAGCCCGTGACGCTCGGATTGGTCAATTTGTTTCACAATGGCTTCGAGGTCACTTTCTTCTCGAAATCTATGAACGTGAGGTTGAAGCTAGTCGTTCCAAGTAAGTTATCGGTCACTTGAACCGCTTTCCGTGCGCTAAGTAGCGTGATTATCAATGTCAGCTTTCGGAAACTGCATCGCAGAGACTACTGTACCGGCCAGGGTCCGGTTAGGGCCGCTAGTGGATACAGCCAAGATAATTCTCGCCAAATCGCTCCATAGCCGCGTTAGAAATGTCTTCGCTTACGCTGTCGTCAATGAACAAACCCCAAGGGTAAACGTCAACGTTTGCTAGATCGAAGTCATCCTTTGGGTTTTGTTTGTTCTTGGCCAAGAAGGCGTAACGGATACCAGCCCACATCTCGAATCCGAGTTCGACCTCTAGGCCGTCGTAGACGCTATCTCCAGGCGCATCTAGGATCACTTTTTTGGTCACGTGGCCGAGTGCTTCGAGCAGCAGTGTGCTACAAGTATGTGCAACGATATCAGCCAACTGAATGCCTAAGTGCATTCGCGAATCTTGCTCAAAATGGAATTCGCAACATCCAAAGGCAACATTCCTATCAGCCACACGAGCCGCGACTTTTCTTGACTGGAAAAGACCCCCGTCAAAGAAGACCTTGTGTGACTGCCCTTCAAGACTGGGATGAGATAGAGCGGAGCTCAGAAGCCGGAGGGCCGCGGGTCCCAGCCTTTTGTCGCCATCCACGACGCAGACAGCAATTTTACACTGCCTTCCAATAAAGGACTTCAAGGCATTTCGCAGGGCTTGAAGCTGCCGATCTCCCGCCATTTTGGCCGAAGATTTGTATTCAAATTCTTCAGGATCATATCCAAGTTTCCGGAAAACGGAATCGATATGCTCAGTAGGATCAGTGTCGCAGATTACAAACGCTGCCAACGAAAAACCAAAGCGATGATGTTTACTGTCATCCAAATAAAAATATGCCATGTAGTGAAAATAAGCGCCCTTGGGTTGCACTTAAAGGTTGTTCTCAAAGAATATCTAAACAGTTCGACGATAGAAGCGCGATAACCGCAATGCGGACTGCAATCTCAGCACCGCGTCGAGTGACCGCAATGGGCCGAGGCCTACTCCAACAAGGTCAGGTTCGCCGGTACCAACGGAGATTTTCCCCGTCTTTTCCTTCGTCTTCTACCTCCGGAAAATCACGCAAGTTGACTCGAAAATCTCTGCCGAGTTGCCGAGCGGCACCTTGGCCATCTGGCCAATCTTCACCCAAAAGGTCACGAATATTAAAGCGCGATCCGACCTCCAGTTCGTTGACCTTTTGCGCAATGATCGCTCTTAGCTCTTCAAACACAGTCTCTTGCTCCTCGCCAAAGATTTTATCTGTCTACCAAATGATCTGTGCGTAGTCGAATGTCGACTTTGTCGAAGCTGCGCCGCAGCGTTGATCGGTAGAACGGACGGCAGCTTTGGGCCGTTCGTGTCGACTAACATCTTGGACGGAAAGCAGGCCTTAGCTGCGGGGGCGCAGATTTACTCTCAGTTGCAGCAAATACAAACCTTCATCGCGACTGCGGCATTAGCGCAGCAACGAGGTTCCCAGTCTAGGAGTACTTTTGTCGGATCAGTCCTCCCAGCCCCTGTTTTCGCTTAGCTTGTTTTGCTTCAAGATGAGCACGCAGACAGGAGATCGCACGCTTAACACGCCGGGCAAGAATATTGGCCTCGACCTCAATCAGTTTGGCGTTGTTTGTATGGTGGACTTTGATTTCACCACCAAACTTGCTATCCAACAAAGCTACCACCTCATCTTTTTCCATTTCACGCGCGGAAGCTACTTCCTCCAGCTGTTCGGAATATTCGCCATAATATTTCCAATGAGCTTGGCGAAGAAAAAAGTTCGCACCTCCGTCTGTATGTGTATAGAAAATATCGCGCTCAATATCCCCACCATCGTCACGTCTTCGAGAAGAAATGTGCATTCGGGAGAAGAATTTTGACAGAACTCCAGAGGGGTTAGATTCCGGGTCAATTGAAGCAAGTTTTTGATCCAGTTTCATCACATTGGGGAGTAGGAACTCATCCTCAAAGTAGGTCCGGTCCATATCCGCAATCATATCAACCGTATCTTCGGAGCGAAAACTATCGGTCAGCCAGCCAATTTTCTGTTCCAGAGTAAGCCTGCGATCAGCGACAACAAATTTGGCATAGAAATACTCTTGGAAAGACCTGTGGGCAAACTCGTAAAATAGCCCGACCCGCTCCATAATTGAAATAGACTCCCTGAAATCCCTAATCACTTCCATGGTGTTGGCCTCGACTCCACATGCGTCAATGGCCTCATTGACAAAGCGCTCCATCTGCTCGTCATTAAACGAGAAAATGCGTTCAACATAAGAGACGGCACAAAAGAACATGAAAGCACGCTCGATTTGGTCCATTGCTAAGTTAGAAAACAACTCGCGTTTATATCGCCCCTTTGATGCGTCATGCTCTCGAGCAAGTACATCAAAGCACTTTGCATAGAAAATATGGCGTTTCTCGGGAATTTCACCAAATGAATCGTACGTTAGCAGCATCATTGCCGACAGGAGTGGGTTTGAGAGAAAGTCTTTGTTTTTCTCAAATTCTCCTCCTTCTAGGTCAGCAAGGAAATCTTGTTTTTTGTCTTCGTCGAAGCGTAGTTTTGAGATGTATTCAACAGCTTTTTCAAGGTCGAATGGAAGCAGCTTTGCCTCTGTGAAACCTTCCCATGCCACAAACTCGTCGGAAGGGCGGCTAGTTACCAAGAGTGCGCATTTGTTATGATTTCGCGCCAACGCTGTGATCTCATCGGAGACCTGCTCGCGAATTTCTTGGTTTAACTCGTCAAAGCCATCAAGGAGGAAGTAGAAAGCTCCACTTTTTAAGCCATAGTTGAACTGAGCGCGAGTAAAGGACTCGCAGCATTCATGGATCGACTCAAAAATCTTCGCCAGCAACATCCCCTTATTTTTGGAGGCCCTGTTCAAAGACCTAAGTTCAAAGAATATTGGGTAGTAGGAATATCCCTTTTCAATAACACTCCTGAAAGAATACTTAAGAAATACGGATTTTCCGCTTCCAGCCAACCCGGTGATGACTACTTTTCCGCCGGATTTATTCATCTGCTCAAGGAACTCATCGGATGAGCTGCTCTCGCCTCCAGTTTCGAAATCAGGGCCAACGAAGCAATCCTCAAGTGCAATCGGGTCATTTCGATTCAAAAGTGTTTTAAGCGTTTCGCATTTGGCATAATTAGCTTCGAGATATGAGGGTAACCCCTTGTCCAGAACCAACCTAAGGGCATCGTATTTGTCTTTGGCGAACTTAATGGAGATTCGATCTACAAGACTGGCAGTGGATTTCTCAATGGCTTTTGTAGTGCCAGCGCCGATAGCCACAGCAGTGGCAGTTGAAATGGGTTCAACCAAATTTCACACCCCTTTAGGTTGTATTTTTGTTTAATCATGCATTCAAAGGCTTTCAACAACAAGGTGATTTAAAGCGTTTCGGGCGACTGGGAACTACCTTTGAAGCAAGAGAGCTCTTCGCTTTCTTGTCGACGCCAACGCCAGCTTTGGCGAAGCTACAGCGCGCGTCTGATTGACCGATGAATGTCACCTTTGGGCCGTGATCGTTTTAAGACCATCAATGACCAAAGGCAGCCCAATCACTAAGACACGTTCTATAGCTAATGAACTAAACTAAAATCCCTTCACCTCGCGCAGATACCGACCAAAGATTTATCAAGAAAAGAGCTCAGTGTGCGAATATAACTAACTCTTTTTAAACATGCATCGAAAAAAGGATGCCCAGAGGGCACCCTAAGTTTCGCATAGCCAAGCTCATCGTTCACCGCTCGTTTGTTTTATGCCTGCGGCTTGGCCATCGTTAGGGGCTAGCGCACCGGCCCCCTGTTCGATGGAATGAGAAAAGAAACTATCTCCTTTCTCATTCCAAAACTGCTAGCAATTTGACACCGTAATGAGATGTAACGTCATGCCTTTTGGTAGCTCACGTCCGATAGTTGCCTCGTTTCTCCTCCGTTATTGCCGAACTAGACCATCAAACTCCATAAAGGATCTGCCCCCAGCCCGCTTCAATATAATCAACAACTTACGCGAGCTGGGCGTTAATCACCCTGTAAATGGCCGCCGAAACACGCGAAATGGGCTTCATATGCTTGGCTTTTCAACCGCAAGGCCGGGGCGTTTGTCTTAGCTGCAGCCCGACGTGCCGCCGCAGGTGTTGCACTTCATGCAGGTGCCGTTGCGGACCAGCGTGTAGTTGCCGCATTCCCCGCAGGCTTCGCCCTCGTAGCCCTGCATCTTTGCTTTGGTACGGGCGTCCATGCTGACCGCGCCGCTGGACACCGCTGTGGTCGACCCCATGCTGGCCGCGACTGATGCTTGGCCTGCCTGCGGCATTACACGGTCAAGCGTCTGCGTGTCGCCGTGCCCCTGCCCGCCTTGCAGTAGCACCAGATCCTGCGGCAAACGGTTGCGCAGATACCCGGTGGAGCTGATCTGCTTGAGCACCTCGAGCGAGCGGTTGGCAGCGGTTTCGGAGATTTCCGCCACATTGGCAACGCTTTCCTGATCGCCGCGGCCGAGGCTGTCAAAGCTGGCCCCTTCGGGTTGCACATGCGCCAGATCGGTACGGTCCAGATAGGACACGGCGAGCTCGCGGAACACATAGTCAAGGATCGACGTCGCGTTCTTGATGCTGTCGTTGCCCTGCACCATGCCAGCGGGTTCGAACTTGGTGAAGGTAAAGGCGTCGACGAATTCCTCAAGCGGGACGCCGTATTGCAGGCCCACGGACACGGCGATGGCAAAGTTGTTCATCATCGCACGGAAGCCCGCGCCTTCCTTGTGCATGTCGATAAAGATCTCGCCCAAGGAGCCGTCTTCGTATTCACCGGTGCGCAAATAGACCTTGTGCCCGCCTACATTGGCCTTTTGGGTATACCCCTTGCGGCGCTGAGGCATCTTTTCGCGGTGCGATTTGATGATCTCTTTGACGATGACCTTCTCGACAATCTTTTCGGCCAACACGGTGGCTTTCTCGTGGGTGGTGCCGCTTTCGAGCGTTTCGGCGGCCTCGTCATCATCCTCGACCAGCGCAGAAGCCAGAGGCTGCGACAGTTTTGATCCGTCGCGGTACAGCGCGTTGGCTTTGACGCCAAGCGACCACGACAGTTCGTATGCGTTTTGGCAATCCTCGATGGTGGCGTCATTCGGCATATTGATCGTCTTCGAGATCGCGCCAGAAATGAAGCTTTGCGCCGCCGCCATCATATAGATGTGGCTGTTGACGGACAGGTAGCGTTTGCCCTTCTTGCCGCAGGGGTTGGCGCAGTCGAAGATGCCGTAGTGTTCGGGCTTGAGGTGCGGCGCGCCTTCCAGCGTCATCGTGCCGCAAACATGGTCGTTGGCCGCCTCGATGTCTTTCTTGGAAAAGCCCAGGGATTTCAGCAGGTCAAACGTCGGGTCGTTCAGCTTTTCGGCAGGGATGCCAAGGACTTGCGTGCAGAACTCCTCGCCCAATGTCCATTGATTGAAGACAAAGCGGATGTCGAAAGCCTGTGCCAGCGCCGCGTCGATCTTGGCCAGCTCGTTGGGGCCAAAACCGTGGCCGACCAGCGTGGTGTGGTTGATCGCAGGCGCGTTGCCGATGGTGCCGTGACCGACGGCATAGCCGACAATCTCTTCGATCTGGGCGGAGCCGTAGCCAAGCTTTTCAAGCGCTGCGGGTACCGACTGGTTGATGATCTTGAAATAGCCACCGCCCGCGAGCTTCTTGAATTTCACCAGCGCAAAGTCAGGCTCGATCCCGGTGGTGTCGCAATCCATCACCAGACCGATGGTGCCCGTCGGCGCAATCACAGAGGTTTGCGCGTTGCGGTACCCGTGCTTTTCGCCAAGACGCAGGGCTTCGTCCCAGGTCGCGGTGGCGATGTCGATCAGGTTGGCTTGCGGGCAGTTTGCGTGATCCAGTGGCACGGGCTTGACCGATAGCGCCTCGTAGCCGTCGGTCTTGCCGTGGGCCGCATTGCGGTGATTGCGGATGACGCGAAGCATATGCTCGGCGTTCTTGGCGTGACCGGGGAAGGCCCCCAGCTCGCCCGCCATCTCGGCGGAGGTGGCATAGGAAACGCCTGTCATGATCGCGGTCAGCGCCCCGCAAAGGGCACGGCCTTCGTCGCTGTCGTAGCTAAAGCCCATGTTCATCAGCAGACCGCCGATGTTGGCATAGCCCAGACCCAGCGTGCGGAAATCATAGGACCGCTGCGCGATTTCCTTGGACGGGAACTGCGCCATCATCACCGAGATTTCGAGCGTAACGGTCCACAGACGCGAGGCGTGCATATAGTCTTCGACCATGAACTCCCCGTCTTGCAGGAAGGTCAGCAGGTTCATCGACGCAAGGTTACAGGCCGTGTCGTCGAGGAACATGTATTCGGAGCACGGGTTCGACCCGCGGATCGCGCCGTCTTCGGGGCATGTGTGCCAGTCGTTTACCGTGTCGTGATACTGGATACCGGGATCGGCGCAGGCCCATGCGGCGTGGCCGACTTGCTCCCACAGGTCACGGGCGCGGATGGTTTTTGACACGCGCCCGGTGGTGCGGTCCAGCAGTTCCCAATCGGCGTCTTTTTCGACGGCGTGCAGGAAAGCGTTGGTCACCCGGATCGAGTTGTTGGAGTTCTGGCCCGAGACCGAGGAATAGGCTTCGGAATCCCAGTCGGTGTCATAGGTCGGGAATTCGATCGAGGTATGACCCTGCTTGGCATAATCCAGCACGCGCTTGACGTATGTCTCTGGGATCGCGCATTTTTTCGCGCTGCGGATCGCGGCCTTCAACTGGTCGTTCTTGGCGGGGTCATAGGCGTCGGCCTCTGCGCCGTCCCATGCTTTGATCGCGGCAAACAGCTTGTTCAGCTCGCGTTCATGCATCTTCGAGCCAGCGACGATGCTCGCCACCTTTTGCTCTTCGATGACCTTCCAGTTGATGAAATCCTCGATATCGGGGTGGTCCGCATCAACGATAACCATCTTGGCCGCGCGCCGTGTTGTGCCACCCGATTTGATCGCGCCTGCCGCGCGGTCACCGATTTTCAAAAAGCCCATCAAGCCAGAGGATTTCCCCCCGCCCGACAGTTTCTCGCCCGCCGCCCGCAGGCTCGAGAAGTTGGTGCCGGTGCCGGAACCGTATTTGAACAGACGCGCCTCGCGGACCCACAGGTCCATAATGCCGCCGTCACCTACCAGATCGTCAGCGACGGACTGGATGAAGCAAGCGTGGGGCTGGGGATGCTCGTAAGAGGATGTCGACCGCGTCAGCTTGCCGGATTTGTAATCGACATAGTAATGCCCCTGCGCGGGACCATCGATGCCGTAAGCCCAATGCAGACCGGTGTTGAACCATTGCGGGCTGTTGGGTGCGCCGCGCTGGCTGGCCAGGATGTGGCGCATCTCGTCATAATAGGCTTGGGCGTCTTCTTCGGTGGTGAAATAGCCACCTTTCCACCCCCAATAGGCCCAAGCGCCGGCCAGACGGTCGAACACTTGCTTCGACGACGTCTCGCCGCCCATGGTCGCATCATCGGTCGGCACCGAGCGCCAGAGGAATTCTGGAACGCCCTTTTCCTTGACCTTCTTGGTCTCGGACGGGACGCCTGCCTTGCGGAAATATTTCTGGGCGATCACATCAGAGGCGACCTGGCTCCAGCTGGAGGGCACTTCGACGTTATCGAGGCGAAAGACCACCGACCCGTCAGGATTGCGGATTTCGGAGGCTGTGCTCACAAAGTCCAGTTCTGCGTAGGCATCCTGACCGGATCGCGTGAATTTTCTCTCGATTTTCATAAGTGCTGCCCCAAATTTTCAAACTCTCAACCAGCGGCATGATCGGGCCGCCAAACCTATCGCCGGTGTGCATCGTCCCCCGCACCCGCATCAGGTGGGTCTTGGATCAAGCCGTTTAACCGGCACAAATGTGCGAAACCCAATTTCACCCGATCAGCACGCCACCCCGATCAATCACCAGATGTAGTGGCCCGCCCGTCGATTTACACAAACTGGCGTATGCAGCCCTATTGGGTCAACGGCTTTATTATCGAAATAAGGGAAGTTGCGTCTTGACCGGATCGGCATTTTTTGAAGCTCCGGTCAGCGCGGTGATTCAGCGAAATGATATGCACAGACAGCGGATCACGAGGGTGATTTTCCACACCGCGGATAAAGTTAATAAACGCTAAGGTTTAGCGCGGCTGGCTCATGTATCGCTTGAGTTATCCACAAAATTCCAAACAGCGGGCTGGGGATAAACATGGCAAAACTGTGGATGATAAAAATTTATGCAGCCACCAGATGTAGGCTCGCAAACCCGGCTGTCTCACCAGATTTAGAGCGTGCATCTGTGGCAAAAAAGAACGACTGCACACAAATACAGCGTTCTGATCTGCATGAAGCAGATCAGGAACACTATATGTGGTGGTTCTTAAAGTGGTCGGGGCGAGAAGATTCGAACTTCCGACCCCCTGTACCCAAAACAGGTGCGCTACCAGGCTGCGCCACGCCCCGACTGCGGCCTACTTAGCCCCAAGCAATCGGATTGAAAAGCCCTAAGTTCACAGAAAATGATAGTTTCTGATGAACTAACAGGGCCATGCCGGATTGCGCCCTGTAAACGCGGGATGGCGCAGCTCTGTCCCCGGTGTAATGCCCATCCGCGCGCTTAACCCGCCGTTTATTTCCAGCACCGCCAGCAGCGCATCACTGCCCCCCTCAAGCGGAGATTCGTCGAGCGGAACCGCATTATGGTGAATGTGCTGCACCACACCGTGGGAATCGATGAACAATAGGTCGAGGGGAATCAAAGTGTTGCGCATCCAAAAGCTGAGAGGCTGCGGTTCTTCATAGATAAAGAGCATACCCGCGCTGCCCGCCAGTGAGGTACGGTGCATCAATCCTTGGGCACGTTCACCGGCATCATCGGCAATCTCGACGCTAAAGCGCGCCTGCCCCCAGTCGCCGCGCAACGTCACGCTGGTGTCGCTGCATTTGGCAGCGGCCGCCCCCGCCATCGCCAGAGAGGCAAAGGCTAATAGACCCGCGCGGATCAGCTTTGCGCGGTGCCAGATGAATCGAGTCGTACCGTTTCCCATGCATGTACCTCTGCCGCCATCTGGCCGCGTTCCCCGTTAATGACCCGCAGCGCCAATGCCTCGCCCGGTTGCAAATCCGACAGGCCCGACTGGCGCAACACTTCTATATGTAGAAAGATGTCATCGCTTTTGCCAAACACATTCGCGAAACCAAAGCCTTTGGATTTATCGAACCATTTGACCCGCGCGGGTTCCAGCGGTGCGGCGGCCACCAGCGCGGGATCAATGCCCACAATATCCGACAACGCCATCGCCTGAGCGGCAGCGGGCGGGTGTACCGCATGGACCTGGGTCGCCTGCACCCCGCGTTCGGTCTTTTGCACCGTCAGATCAATGCGCGCACCGTCCGCGACAGAGCTTTGACCGTAATTACGTAACACATTGACGTGCAACAGGATATCAGGCCCGCCAGCGTCTGAGACAACGAAACCGAACCCCTTCGCGGGGTCGAACCATTTCACCACGCCGGAAATGGCAGAGCTATTGCTGGATACTTCTGACACAAATGTCCTTTGGTCTTCTCTAGGTCAGGCAACAGCGTGCCCGCGTACAAAATATCAGCGGCAAAAGCCGCCTTATGGGTTCAATCTCGTTACGCTCCAATCACCGTTTTGTTCGGCACGTCGCCAGACAAAACGGTCATGCAATCTATACTCTCCGTCGGCCCAGAACTCGATTTCGACCGGGGTGATCCGGTAGCCCCCCCAAAAAGGTGGACGGTCTGGGTTTGGCCCCTTTTTGGCGGTGACTTTTGCCACTTCGGCGACCAATGACGCACGGCTGGCTAAAGGGGACGATTGGTCAGAGGCCCAGGCCCCCAACCGGCTTTTGAGCGAACGCGACTTGTAATATGCGTCCGCCTGCGGGCCTTCTTCTTTGGAAACCACGCCGCGCACCCGTATCTGGCGGCGCAGGGATTTCCAATGCATCACGAAAGCAGCCTTGCCCGCGTGATCCAGTTCTTGCGCCTTGGCGCTGGTGTAGTTTGTGTAAAAGACGAATGCCGCGTCTTCGATTTCTTTTAGCAACACCATGCGCGCATTGGGCAGACCGTCGGCATCCACGGTCGATAGCGCGATGGCATTTGGGTCGTTGACCTCTGTCTGCGTTGCCTCATCCAGCCAGCGGCGCGCAATCACAAAGGGATCGTCACCGGCAAAAATGCCTTTGCGCACTTCCATGATCATGATCCCCTTCCTTGCGCATCGACGCAATCTTGCGACAATGCCTTACATCAAATGACATACTAGAACAACTAAACACACTGTCGCGCCTAAAAACCGCCAGGGCGGTCTATCACGGCGTCCTCTCAAGTGCCGCGATCACCGTGCAGCCTTGATGCCAAACTATCAATAGCATAAACCGGATAAAAGTTCAGTGACATAGTCGAAGGAAGTACAATGGCAAATGACCTGATGGCAGGCAAACGTGGGCTTATCATGGGCCTCGCCAATGACAAGTCGATTGCCTGGGGCATCGCACGCACCCTCGCGGATGCCGGTGCAGAGCTGGCATTCTCGTATCAAGGCGACGCGCTGAAAAAGCGGGTCGATCCACTGGCGGCGCAACTGGGCAGCGATCTGGTCCTGCCCTGCGATGTGGGGTCGGAAGAGTCGATTGACGCGCTGTTTACCGCTTTGGGCGAACGCTGGGACGGGATCGACTTTATCGTCCACGCGATCGGGTTCTCTGACAAGAACGAATTGCGCGGGCGCTATGTCGACACCAGCCGCGCCAATTTCGCGATGTCGATGGATATCTCTGTCTACTCCTTCACCGCTGTGATGCAGCGCGCGGAAAAGATGATGAAGTCCGGCGGCAGCGCGGTCACGCTCACCTATTACGGCGCCGAAAAAGTGATGCCGCATTATAATGTGATGGGCGTCGCCAAGGCCGCTCTGGAAGCATCGGTCAAATATCTGGCCGAGGATCTGGGCAAGGACGGCATCCGCGTTAACGCGATCAGCGCCGGCCCGATCAAGACATTGGCCGCATCCGGCATCGGCGACTTCCGCTATATCATGAAGTGGAACGAGTATAACTCGCCCCTGCGTCGCAACGTGACCATCGACGATGTGGGTAAATCCGCGCTGTTCCTGCTGAGCGATCTTGGCTCGGGCACGACGGGCGAGAACCTGCATGTGGATGCGGGCTACCACGTGGTGGGCATGAAAGCCGTCGACGCCCCAGACATGGCAAAGGAATAACGACATGAGCAAGGATGCCTCGCGCCTGCCCCATGAAAAAGGGTTTCACATCAGCTGGGACCAGATCCACCGTGACAGCCGTGCGCTGGCGTGGCGTCTGGACGGCATGGGCCCCGATGACGGCGGCTGGCGTGCTGTGGTTGCGATCACCCGTGGCGGTATGGCCCCCGCGATGATCGCCGCCCGCGAGCTGGATATCCGCACCGTCGACACGATTTCGATCAAGTCCTATGACCATCAGGACCAATCGGACGCGGTCGTGCTCAAGGCCCCCGATGCAGAGCTGATGGGCGACGGCACCGGTATCCTGATCATCGACGATCTGGTAGATTCCGGTAAAACCCTTGAAGTCGTGCGCCAGCTTTACCCCAATGCGCATCTGGCCACCGTCTATGCCAAGCCAAAGGGCCGTCCGCAGGTGGATACCTTCATTACCGAAGTCAGCCAGGATACCTGGATTTTCTTCCCCTGGGATATGGCGCTGCAATATGTAGAGCCCTACCGCGGCAAAGACTAAGCGGCACCCCCGCAGATACCTGCCTTCGGCGAGGATTTAGGACCATTTGGAAGCAGCGGCCCCGCGCCGTGTCAGACTTTGCGCTGGTCCGCTTGCCGAAGCGCCCCTCCCTCGCCCAGTCAGGAGCATTGACCATGACCCCGCGTACCGCCGCGACTTTCTCTCCTCCGGTGATGGAGGCGCGCCGCTGGTTGACGGGCATCCATTTTGACGCCGACCGCCCCCTGATCAACGTGAGCCAAGCCGCCCCTGTCGATCCGCCCCCGCAGGCGATGCGTCAGGCCATGGCTGATGTCGCGCTGAACAACGATGATGCGCATCTTTATGGGCCGGTGCTGGGTCTGCCTGAATTGCGCGACGAGCTGGCCGCGCAGGTCAGCGCCCATTACGCTGGCGCGGTAGAGCCCGCGCAAGCGGCGATTACATCGGGCTGCAATCAGGCCTTTGCCGCTGCGATTGCTACGCTCTGTGCCGAGGGGGACGAGGTGATCCTGCCGGTGCCGTGGTACTTCAACCACAAGATGTGGCTGGATATGTCGGGCGTCGCCGCCGTGCCGCTGCCGGTGGGCGATACGCTCTTGCCCGACCCGGAACAGGCTGCCGCCCTGATCACCGACCGCACCCGTGCCATCGCCTTGGTCACGCCCAACAACCCCGGCGGCGTTGAATACCCCGAAGAGCTGGTGCAGGCGTTTTTCGATCTGGCCCGTGCGCGCGGTATCGCCCTGATCCTGGACGAGACCTATCGCGACTTTGACAGTCGTTCCGGCCCGCCGCACCGTCTGTTTCAGGACCCCGACTGGCACGATACGTTGATCCATTTATATTCTTTTTCAAAGGCCTACCGTCTGACTGGTCACCGAGTGGGCGCGATTGTCGCCTCTCAGACGCGTCTTGCCGAGGTTGAGAAGTTCCTGGATACCGTTGCCATTTGTCCCGGCCAGATCGGTCAGCATGCCGCCCTTTGGGGGATGCAGAACCTTGACACATGGCTGGCCGGCGAGCGGCGCGAGATCCTGGCGCGGCGACAGGCGATTGCCGACAGTATGCACCGTTTAGACGCGAAAGGCTGGAAGCTTTTGGGGCTTGGCGGCTATTTCGCCTATCTCTCGCATCCCTTTGATGAAAGCTCTGCCACATTGGCCCCGCGGCTGGTGCGCGAGGCGGCCGTGCTGACCCTGCCCGGCACCATGTTCCATCCGGCAGAAGATATCACCGGCGGGCGGCATCTGCGCATCGCTTTTGCCAATCTGGATGTCGCAGGCATCGAGGTGCTATTTGACCGTCTGACACAGGTCTAACGCGGCTCTTGCCCCCCTGCCGCGCACCGCATAGACAGGGCAAAACGTGCGTTTAAGGGATGACACCATGAAAGCCAAAGGCAACAGCTTTACGAAAACCGCAGTATGGGGGCTGATGGGTCTTTTGATCCTGGGTCTGGGCGGTTTTGGCGCGGTCAATCTGAACGGTAGCGCACGCACCGTCGGCGAAGTGGGCGACAAGTCTATCTCGGTTGACGATTACGCCCGCGAGCTGCAGCAGCAGATCCGCGCCATCGAAAGCCAGTCCGGCGAACAGCTTAGCTTTCAGGAAGCCCAAGCCATCGGGCTGGACCGTGCCGTGCTGCAACGTCTGGTCCGTTTGCGCGCGCTTGACAATGAGGCCGACGAGATGGGCCTGTCCATCGGCGACGCAAACCTGCGCGAACGTGTTGTGGAAATCCCGTCGTTCCAAGGCGTTGACGGGAATTTCGACCGCGAGGGCTATCGCTTTGCCCTACAGCAGGCCGGTCTGAACGAGAATGAATTCGAACAATCGCTGCGCGAGGAAGCGGGCCGCACCCTGTTGCAGGAAGCGATCACCGGCGGGGTTGCGATGCCCGACGCCTATGCCGACACGCTTGTATCCTATGTGGGCGAGCAGCGCACTTTTACCTGGGCCAAACTGACGCAAGATGATCTGGACGCGCCCCTGCCCGACGCCACCGATGCGCAGTTGCAGGCCTATTACGACGAGAACACCGACCAGTTCATTCTGCCCGCCAGCAAGACCATCAGCTATATCACCATGGGCCCGCAGGATCTGCTGGACGAAGTAGAGCTGACCGACGAAGAGCTGCAGGCCGCCTATGACGACCGCGCGGATGAATACATCCAGCCCGAACGCCGCCTGGTCGAACGTCTGGTCTTCCGCGATCAGGAGGCCGCCGATCAGGCCGCCGCCGCGCTCGAGGTGGATGGCAATACATTTGAGGGGCTGGTCGCGGACCGTGGGCTGTCCCTGTCGGATGTGGATCTTGGCGATCTGAGCCAGCAACAGTTGGGTGCCGCAGGGGACGCCGTGTTTGCTGCCGAAGTGGGTGATATTGTCGGCCCGCTGCCCAGCAACCTCGGGCCTGCATTGTTCCGTGTGAACGGTGTGCTGCCGTCGCTGAATACCACCTTCGAAGAAGCCCGCCCGACGCTCGTGCAAGACCTTGCCGCGGACCGCGCGGCCCGTCTGGTAGAGGTCCGCGCCCAGGATCTGGACGACCAATTGGCCGGTGGTGCCACGCTGGAACAGATCGCAGAGGAAAGCAAAATGACCCTCAGCACCATCGAATGGACGCAGGACAGCAGCGAAAGCATCGCCGCCTATGCCGGTTTCCGCGAGGCCGCGACACGTCTGACCGAAGGCGACTTCCCCCAGATCCAGCAGCTGGATGACGGCAGCGTTTTCGCCATGCGTCTTGATGGCACCAAAGAGGAACGCCCCAACCCGTTTGACGCCGCCCGTGCAGACGTGGCCAAGGCGTGGCAGAACGAACAATTGATCACCGCCCTGCGTGCCAAGGCCGAGACCCTGCAGGCCGAGCTTGCCGATGGCGCTGATTTTGCCGAGCTGGGGCTGGAGCCCAAGACCGGGACCGACCAGACCCGCGACGCCGTGGTCAGCGCCGCGCCGCAGGGGTTCATCGCCGCTGTGTTTGACGCAGCCCCCGGCGAGGTCGAACTGCTGGAAGGTGCCGATGAGGTCGCGCTTGTCCGTCTTGATAGCATCAAGGACGCGGGCGAGAATGACCGGATGACCCAGGTCAAAACCCAGATCGCCACCCAGCTGGATGACCAGCTGTCGCAAGCGCTTTTCGCCGCTTTCTCTGACGACGTGATCCGCCGCACGGCACCGCGTGTCGATCAGCAGGCGATCAACGCCGTCCACGTGAACTTCCCCTAAGTTAGGTCTCCCATGTCGTTGACACCCGATTATGACAGCTTTGCCGCAGGCTATGCGGCGGGCAAGAACCAGATCGTTTACACCCGTCTGGCTGCCGATCTGGACACGCCTGTTTCGCTGATGCTCAAGCTCACCGGTGCGGCACAGAACGCCTTTGTGCTGGAATCTGTGACCGGCGGCGAGGTCCGCGGGCGCTATTCGATTATCGGGATGAAGCCCGATCTGATCTGGCGCTGTCAGGGCACCACGTCGGCCATCAACCGTTCGGCACGCTATGACGTAGATGCTTTCGAAGATGTTGCGGGCGATCCGCTGGATACATTGCGTGCGGTGATCGCGGAGTCGAAGATCGACCTGCCTGATGACCTGCCGCAAGCCGCCGCCGGGCTGTTCGGCTATCTGGGGTATGACATGATCCGGCTGGTGGAGCATCTGCCGAATGTGAACCCCGATCCCATGGGGCTGCCCGATGCGATGATGGTGCGCCCGTCGGTGATTGCCGTGCTTGACGGGGTCAAGGGCGAGGTCACGATCGTATCGCCAGCTTGGGTGTCTGACGGGCAATCGGCCAAGGCCGCTTATGCCCAAGCCGCCGAACGCGTGATGGATGCGGTGCGTGATCTGGAACGGTCGATGCCCGGCACCAGCCGTGATCTGGGTGACGCCCACGAAGAATCCGCCCCCGTCAGCAATTTCACCCGCGAAGGCTATAAATCCGCCGTTGAAAAAGCGCGGGAATACATCGTGGCGGGCGACATCTTTCAGGTGGTGCCGTCGCAACGGTGGGCGCAGGGCTTCTCGCAGCCGCCCTTTGCGCTGTATCGCAGTTTGCGCCGGACCAACCCGTCGCCCTTCATGTTCTATTTCAACTTCGGTGATTTCCACGTCGTCGGGGCCTCGCCCGAGATCCTTGTGCGCGTTTTCGGCAACGAGATCACGATCCGCCCCGTTGCAGGTACCCGTCGTCGCGGGGCCACGCCGGAAGAAGACCGCGCGCTGGAGGCTGATCTGCTGGCCGACCAGAAAGAGCTGGCTGAACATCTGATGCTGCTTGATCTGGGCCGCAATGACGTGGGCCGGGTCGCCAAGATCGGCACCGTGCGCCCGACCGAGGAATTCATCGTCGAACGCTACAGCCACGTGATGCACATCGTGTCCAATGTCGTGGGCGAGCTGCGCGAAGACCGCGATGCGCTGGATGCCTTCTTTGCGGGGATGCCCGCGGGCACCGTATCAGGCGCGCCCAAAGTCCGCGCGATGGAAATTATCGACGAGCTGGAGCCCGAGAAACGCGGGCTCTACGGCGGCGGTGTTGGCTACTTTAGCGCAGGCGGCGACATGGACATGTGCATCGCGCTGCGCACGGCCGTCATCAAGGACAAGACCCTGTATATTCAGGCCGGTGGCGGTGTCGTCTATGACAGCGACGCAGAGGCAGAATATATGGAAACGGTGCATAAATCCGACGCGATCCGCCGTGCGGCGGCCGATGCAGCACGCTTCGCAGGTCAAGGGAACAGCTGAGGATGCCGACGCAAGCCCCGTTCGAGATTGCGGGTCAACACGTGGCACCCGGCTCTCGGGCACAGATCGACTTGCCGATCTCGATCCTGCCGGACCACACGCCTGTCGGTCTCTCGCTTGAAGTGATCCACGGCAAGCGCCCCGGGCCCACCATGTTTGTCAGCGCCGCTGTTCACGGGGACGAGCTGATCGGGGTCGAGATCGTGCGCCGTCTGCTGCGCGCACCGCAATTGAAATCCCTGCGGGGGACGCTGCTGGTGATCCCGGTGGTGAACTCTTTCGGTTTCCTGAACCGGTCACGCTATCTGCCGGACCGGCGCGATCTGAACCGTTGTTTTCCGGGGCACCCGTCGGGGTCTTTGGGGTCACGGCTGGCGCATATCTTTCTGAACGACGTGGTGCTGCGCTGTGATTTCGGAATCGATCTACATTCGGCCGCGATCCACCGGACCAACCTGCCGCAGGTGCGGATATCTCCATCAGATGCGGTGACGCGGCGCATGGCCGCCAGCTTTGCCGCACCGGTGGTGCTGACCTCGCCCCTGCGCGACGGATCGCTGCGCGCGGTCGCCGCCGCCAAGGGCACGCCGGTGCTGCTGTATGAGGCGGGCGAAGGGCTGCGCTTTGACGAGATGGCGGTGCGCGCGGGCGTTGCAGGTATCTTGCGGGTCATGCATGCCGAAGACATGCTGCCTGCCAAGGGCATCGCCCCCTCGCGCAGACAGTCTCATGTCTGCTCAAGCTCGACCTGGCTGCGCGCGCCTGTAGGTGGGCTGCTGCGTACCTTCAGGGCCGAGGGGGAGACCGTGAAACAGGGTGACGCGCTGGCGACAGTCTCTGACCCGTTCGGCAAGACCGAAGAGGATATTATCGCCCCCCATGACGGTATCCTGATCGGCCGCGCGATCCTGCCCGTGGTGAACGAGGGCGACGCGGTCTTCCACTTGGCAAAGCTGCTGCCCAAGGCGGTGGCAGACACGGTCGAGGATATGATCACGCAGCTCGAAAGCGACCCGCTGTTCGACGAAGACGAGATTATCTAAGCACGTCACATCCAGGCACGTCGAAGCCCGCGCAGCGCGCAGGTTTTGACGGCTTTACTGGTAGATCATTCAGGCGTGGCGTTTTTCAGCACGGCTGAGACAGGGGCAAGTGCGACTTGGCTGGCACGGTCCTGCAACCCCCAGACCAACAGCGCCGAGATCGTCTCGGGCCGCATCCGCCCCATCATGATCACCGACCCTTCGATCCCCGCCTTGAACGCGGCCTGATCAAGGAACCGCCGGATCACGGTGGGCGTCTGCCCCTTGCTGTCAAAGTCGCGGAACACGGGTGCTGCGGGCACGCCCTCTTTCACCGCAAGCTTGGGCATCGTGTTCAGCCCCTTGTCCTGGGTCACAAGGCCATAGCCGCCCTGCCCAAGGATCGCAGTCACCTGATCTGCTGTCGCGCGGTCGGGTTGCAGCCCGGCACCCTGCCCTTCCAACACGCCGATCACCTCGGGCATACGCGAGAAGGCGACCGCCAGCGTGGTCTCTGCATCGCTTGGCTGCGCACCCTGAGGCAGGTCGACCATCGCCAGCACCTCGAACCCTTCGTTGCGGTAGGTCTGCATGCGCTCTGCCGCGTCGGGCAGGCTGACGTCGACGGCAAAGCTCAGCGGATAGGGAAAGCTGCGCAACGCGGCGATACCGACCTCGCCCCCTTGCAGGTCACTACCCACGTCCATCAACAGGACGCTCATCAGCGGTTTGTCATCAGGATTCGCGAAAGGCTGACCATAGCGGGTGATGGCGGGGCTTTCTGCGGTGGCTTGCGCCTCGGGGGCGGTCTGCTCGCCCGATTGGGCGGTCGGCAGGCGGTTGATCGTCACGCCCGTATCCCGTTCAGAGGTGATCGCCGCAGGGGTGCCGATTGTGGGCCGCCCGTCTGTGCGTTGCTCGGGCGCGCCAAAGACAACATCGGCAGGGGCTTCTTCGGGTTGCGCGTCGGGCACGCTTGGCGCGGTGGCGACATCGGTGTCCGGCGTGGGCGACACTGGCGTGTCGACACTTTCGTCGGCGGTGACGGGCGGTGCTGTCCGGGTCTCGATGCCAAGCGCATCCGGCTCGGTCGGTTCCATCGGAGCGAGCGCCATCGGATTGGGCAAAACAGGATCATCAAGCGTGATCTTCGGTGCAGCCGCATCGGGCACGGCCACGGGGGCTGTCGCGTCGATATCCTGCGCGATCTGCGGCGCGGGTTGCGGCGTTGGGGCGACCTCTGGCTCGGGCTGTGGTTCAGGCTCTACCGTCTCAGGTGCTGCCGCGACATCCGGCGCGTCCTCTGAAGGTGCATCTTGCACAGCCTCTTGCGTGACCGGTGCTTCTACTTCTGGTGTGACCTCGGCTCGCGGCACAGTCTCGGGCTCTGGTTCAACGACAGGCTCCTCGACGACAGGCTCTTCGACAACTGGCTCCGGCTCTGGCGTGATCACATCCTCGTTAGTGTCCTCAGCCGCCGTCAGGGGCGTTTCATCAGCCGCTACTACCGGGGGGGCCGCCATTTCGGGCGCGTTGGTCGCGCGCTCTTCGTCAGGCGTGTCACTTGGCACAGGCGTGTCTTGCAAGGGCGCGGGCCCCATAGGTACCATGAAGGACGCGACACCGGCGACGCCGACACTGAATACCGCACCAATGAGGATGCCGCCAATAAACCCGCGTGACATAGATGATCGCTCCTGTTTTTGTTCCGGTTCGTGCGGCTCTCCGGCCTGCTGCCCTTGACGATAGGTCTTAACCCTGAACATGTATCAGCGGACATTATACCGTGGTTTTGCGCGGTTCCTCTAGCCCTAAACCCTGCCCCAATACAAAGAATTGCCGCATGCTGCTCTTGATAGATAACTACGATAGCTTCACCTACAACCTCGTACACTATCTGGGTGACCTCGGGGCCGAAGTCGAAATCCGCCGCAATGACCAGATCGACGTGCAGGCCGCGATGGCGATGAACCCGGCGGGGATCATCCTGTCGCCCGGCCCCTGCGACCCGGATCAAGCGGGCATCTGCCTTGCGCTGACGGCAGCCGCCGCCGAAACAAGCACGCCGCTTTTGGGTGTGTGCCTTGGCCATCAGACGCTGGGTCAGGCGTTCGGCGGCAAGGTCGTGCGCGCGGGCGAGATCGTGCATGGCAAGATGGGCATGATGCACCACAAGGGTCAGGGCGTCTTTGCGGGGCTGCCATCGCCCTTTGCCGCGACACGCTATCATTCGCTGATCGTTGACCGCGCCACCCTGCCCGACTGCCTTGAGATCACGGCAGAGCTTGAGGACGGCACGATCATGGGCCTGCAGCACCGTGACCTGCCGCTGCATGGCGTGCAGTTCCACCCGGAATCGATCCGCTCGGATCACGGTCACCAGATGCTGCAAAACTTCCTGAACAACGTAAAGGTGCCCGCATGAGCGACGCTCTGAAACCTCTGATCGATGCGGCCGCCAATGGTCCGCTGACCCGGGATCAGGCCGAAACCGCGTTCCAGATCCTGTTCGAGGGCGAAGCGACCCCCAGCCAGATCGGTGGTTTCCTGATGGCCCTGCGCACCCGTGGCGAGACGGTGGATGAATATGCCGCCGCCGCCCATGTCATGCGCGCCAAATGCAACCCCGTCACCGCCCCCGAGGGCGCGATGGACATCGTGGGCACCGGCGGTGATGGCAAGGGCACGCTGAATATCTCTACCGCGACGGCCTTTGTCGTGGCCGGCGCGGGCGTCGTGGTGGCGAAACATGGCAACCGCAACCTGTCGTCCAAATCCGGCGCGGCGGATGCGCTGACGCAGATGGGGCTCAAGGTGATGGTCGGGCCCAAGGTGGTCGAGGCCGCCCTGCGCGATGCGGGCATCGGCTTTATGATGGCCCCGATGCACCATCCCGCGATTGCCCATGTCATGCCCACACGGTCCGAACTGGGCACACGCACGATTTTCAACATCCTCGGCCCGCTGACCAACCCTGCGGGCGTCAAACGGCAGCTGACCGGTGCCTATCGCCGCGATCTGATCCGCCCGATGGCCGAAACACTTGGCGCGCTTGGCTCTGAAAAAGCGTGGCTTGTCCATGGCTCCGACGGGACGGACGAGCTGACGATCACCGGCACCAGCTGGATCGCCGCGCTGAACCCTGATGGCACCATTTCCGAATTCGAGATCACGCCCGAAGACGCGGGCCTGCCGGTCCATCCGTTCGAGGATATCGTCGGCGGCACACCCGAAGAAAACGCACGTGATTTCAATGCACTGCTGGACGGAACCCCATCGGCATACCGCGATGCGGTCTTGCTCAATTCGGCGGCGGCGCTGGTCGTGGCCGATGCCGCGCCCGATCTGAAAGCGGGGGTAGAGATGGCACGCCACAGCATCGACAGCGGTGCGGCCCGTGACAAGATCACCCAAGTCGCGCGGATCACCCAGACCGCATGAGCCGTTTTGACCTGTCGCGCCTCGGGGCCTGGCGCGACCTTGCGTTCTTTGACGATACCCTTCCCGGCATCGCCGCCGCGCTGGCCGCGGACCCGCGCGAGACGCTGCCGCCCCGACCGCAGGTTTTCGCCGCGCTGGAACATACCCAGCCCGACGCGGTGCGCGTGGTGATCCTGGGGCAGGATCCCTATCCCACCCCCGGCCATGCCCACGGCTTTGCCTTCTCCGCCAGCGCCGATACCAAACCGCTGCCCCGTTCTCTGTCCAATATCTATAAGGAGATGGTGGATGACATCGGCGCGTGCCCACCGGATGCCGATCTGCGGTTCTGGGCGGATCAGGGCGTGCTGTTGTTAAATACCACATTGACCGTGCCTGCGCGGGACGCAGGCGGTCATGGGAAACTGGGCTGGCAGCAGCTGACCACGCAAATTCTTGGCCGCTTGGCCGACCGTCCCCGCGCCTATTTGCTGTGGGGTGCGCATGCCCAAAAAGTCGCGCGGGATGTGGACGGGGGACCGAACTTCAAACTTGAAACCGCGCACCCGTCGCCCCTGTCCGCGCGGCGTGGGTTTTTCGGGTCACGCCCCTTCTCGCGCTGCAATGACTGGTTGCACGCCCAAGGCCAAGCGGCCATAAACTGGGCAACACCGGAGACATCATGACCGATACCAACACTGGCACCATCCTAGACAAGATCAAAGCCTACAAGCTGGAAGAGATCGCCGCCGACAAGGCCGCCAAACCGCTCGAGGCCGTAGAGGCAGAGGCGCGCGCCGCCTCGCCCGTGCGCCCCTTTGCCGACGCATTGTTCGACGCCTCGCGCGAGGGGTACGGGCTGATTGCCGAGGTCAAGAAGGCAAGCCCGTCAAAAGGGTTGATCCGCGCCGATTTCGACCCCGCGACACTGGCCGCTGCCTATGCCGCGGGTGGTGCGACCTGTCTGTCGGTGCTGACAGACACGCCCAGCTTTCAGGGGGCCAAGGAATATCTTGTCGCCGCCCGCGAGGCCTGCACCCTGCCCGTGCTGCGCAAGGATTTCATGTACGACCCCTATCAGGTCGCCGAAGCCCGCGCGCTTGGGGCCGATTGTATCCTGATCATCATGGCCTCTGTCAGCGATGCCCAAGCGATCGAGCTTGAGGACGCCGCCGCCCAATGGGGCATGGACGCGCTGATCGAGGTACACGACAAGGAAGAGCTGGACCGCGCCGCCGTGCTGAAAAGCCGCATGATGGGGATCAACAACCGCAACCTAAAAACCTTCGAGACGACGCTTGATACCACGCGCCGCCTGTCGAAACATGTGGATGTGGAAAAGATGATCGTATCGGAAAGCGGGCTGAACACGCCCGAAGATCTGGCCGATATGGCGAAATACGGATCGCGGGTGTTCCTGATCGGGGAAAGCCTGATGCGTCAGGACGATGTAGAGGTCGCAACCCGCAACCTGCTGGCCACACCGCTGCGGCCGGGGGGCATGTAATGGCGCTGACGCATTTTGACGGCAAGGGCGACGCGCATATGGTCGACGTGTCGGACAAACCCGTGACGTCGCGGGTGGCCGTTGCTGAAACCCACATCAAGATGTTGCGCGAAACCTTTGATATCATTACCGAAGGACGCGCCAAAAAAGGTGATGTCATGGGTGTGGCCCGTCTGGCGGGGATCATGGCTGCAAAACGCACCGCCGATCTGATTCCGCTGTGCCACCCTCTCCCGATCACCAAAGTGTCGGTCGAACTGACACCCGATGCCGACCTGCCCGGCCTGCGCATCGCCGCGACCGTCAAGACCACCGGACAGACCGGCGTCGAGATGGAGGCGCTGACCGCCGCCTCTGTCACCGCGCTGACAGTGTATGACATGGCCAAGGCCGTGGACAAAGGCATGGAAATCGGCGGCCTGCGGGTCGTCCTGAAAGACGGCGGCAAATCGGGCCGATACGAGGCAGAATGATCTCTGTCAGCGACGCCCTGTCGCATCTCTTTGATCTCGTCACCGCCACCGAAGTGGAAGCGGTCCCGCTGCGTCAGGCCGCGGGCCGTGTGCTGGCGCGCGATGTTGTTGCCATCCGCACCCAGCCGCCTTTCGCGGCCTCCTCTATGGATGGCTATGCCCTGCGCCAGACAGAGGTCGAGCCCGACGCGATGTTCAAGGTCATTGGCGAAGCGGCGGCGGGCCATCGGTTTGACGGTGTGGTAAAAGCCGGTCAGGCCGTGCGCATCTTTACTGGTGCCCCTGTCCCCGAAGGCGCTGATTTCGTTGTGATCCAAGAGGATACGACCCGTCGTGGCGATCTGATCATGCTGGGCCATGACATCGGCCCCAAGACCAATATCCGCCCCGCCGGTGGGGATTTCCATGCAGGCGACACGATGGATGCGCCGCGTCTGCTGCGCCCTGCCGATATCGCGCTGCTGGCGTCGATGAATGTGGCGACGGTGCCGGTCTATGCCAAACCACGCGTCGCAATCATCGCCACGGGGGACGAGCTGGTGCAACCCGGCGAGGTGCCGAACCCCGACCAGATCATCGCCTCCAATACCTATGGTCTGGCCGCCCTGCTCGAACAGCATGGTGCGCAGTGCCGCATGATCCCGATTGCCCGGGACACGGTGCCCTCGCTGACCCAAGCCTTCACTATGGCGCAGGATGCCGATCTGATTATCACCATCGGCGGTGCCTCTGTCGGAGACCACGATCTGGTTGCCCCCGTCGCCGCCCAAATGGGGATGGAGCAGTCTTTCTACAAAGTCGCGATGCGCCCCGGGAAACCTCTTATGGCGGGGCGGCTGCGTGATGTCCCGATGATCGGCCTGCCCGGCAATCCGGTGTCGGCCATGGTCTGCGGGACGGTCTTTGTCGTGCCGGTGCTGCGCAAGATGCTGGGCCTGCCCGCCGCGCCCGCCGCACGGGTAGATCTGCCGCTTGGCGTCGATCTGCCCGCCAATGGTCCACGCGAACATTATATGCGTGCGATGGTCCGTGACGGTGCCGTCCTGCCCGAAGACAATCAGGACAGTTCGCTGCTGGGTATCCTGTCGCGCGCCGATGTCCTGATGGTCCGCCCGCCCCACGATGGGGCCCGCACAGCCGGAGAGATCATAGGCTGTATTCCCCTCTGACGGTTGACACAAAACAGGAACATCCCTAGAACAAACCCCAAATAGAAACGGGGAATGTCCGGATGCTGACCAAGAAACAACTCGATCTGCTGGCCTTTATTCACAAACGTGTGCAGCGCGACGGCGTGCCGCCCAGCTTTGACGAGATGAAAGAAGCGCTTGATCTGCGGTCCAAATCCGGCATCCACCGTCTGATCACAGCGCTGGAGGAACGCGGATTCATCCGCCGCCTGGCGCATCGCGCCCGCGCGATAGAGGTGGTGAAACTGCCCGATAGCTTGGGCAGCCTGTCCGGTGCGGGCTTTACCCCGCGCGTGATTGACGGCGACCGCCCCGATGGGCCGCCCCCCTCTGCCGCGCAGCCGGTCAGCGCGTCGTCCTTTGATGTGCCGATGATGGGCCGGATCGCCGCCGGTGTCCCGATCGAGGCGATCAGCACTATGACCCAATCTGTCGCCGTCCCCGGCGGGATGATCAGCGGCAGCGGCGAACACTACGCGCTTGAGGTGCAAGGTGATTCCATGATCGACGCTGGGATCAATGATGGCGACGTGGTGATCATCCGCGAAACCTCTGTCGCGGATGATGGGGATATCGTGGTTGCGCTGGTCGAAGACCACGAGGCGACGCTCAAGAAATTCCGCCGTCACGGCAGCTCTGTCGCGCTGGAAGCCGCTAACCCCGCCTATGAAACGCGGGTTCTGCCGTCGGATAAGGTCAAGGTGCAGGGGCGTCTGGTCGGGTTGATCCGCACCTACTGACGCTTGCTACCGCGGCGGCCTGTCCTTGGGCCATGCCGTCCACAGCCGCGTGCCCGCCTTTTGGCGGGCCGTTTGCATTGTGACCCGCCCGTTGTCGAGGGTGAGTGCGACTGCCCCCGTGGATCGCAACCGGTCGGGGTCAAACACATCGCAGCCGCCCGTCAGCGGCGGTTCAGGCACAACTGACAGCACGATGATCTGATCCGCACGGCACGCCCCGAACGCCGCCCGCGCGCGTTTGCCGGACAGGTGGATCACCTCTCGTTCCCCGATCTTTGGCCTTGTGGGCCAACGCGCGGCGGCCCGGGCCTGATCGGCGCCGTCGCCGTCATTCTCCAGCCAGTTGAGCGCGACAAAGCCTGCGCCTTTTGCCTTGCTCAGCGCACGGCCCGTGGGGGTCATCACCCCCACCAGACTGCCGGTGTCCGAGATCAGTACCGTCGGACGCTCTGCCCCGTGCCACAATACCCCCGCCGCAATCACGGCTCCCAGACCGGCAAATCGCAACCAACCCTGCCACAGCAACAGCCACAAAAACCCGAGCGCCAGCAGCGGCAGCACCCAAGGGCCGGGGGCGGCCACATGGCCCTGCGCCCCGTCGATCCCCGCAACGCCCTGCGCGACCAGCAAGATCCAGCGCAACCCTGCGCCCATGACCTGCAGGGGAATCCACTCTAGTCCCAGCGGTGCCATGACCAAGGCCGCGACGGCGGCCGGCATCACCAAGACCCCCATCAGCGGGACCGACAGCAGGTTCGCGACCAAGCCATACTGCGCGATCGTATTGAAATGGGCCGCCCCGATGGGCGCGGTAAAGCCCCCCGCCACAGCCGAGGAGATCACCGTCGCCACAGCCGGTGCCAGCCACTTCGGCCCAAGCGAGACCTCGGCGTTGCGCAACCAGCCAAAGATCGCAACCAACCCCGTGGTAGCGGCAAAGGACATCTGGAACCCCGGCCCCGTCAATGCCTCTGGCCGAAGGACCAATACGATCGTGGCTGCAATCGCCACGGCCCGCAGGGTCAGCGCCCGTCGCCCGATGATCAACGCGCCAAGGGCAACGGCGACCATGATGAACGCGCGTTCGGTTGCGACATTACCCCCCGACAACAGCAGATAGCCACTGGCCGCCACCAGCGCCCCCGCGGCTGCGATGCTGCGCGTGGGCCAGCGCAGCGCAATCCACGGCACCAACGTCAGCACAATCCGCAACGCGCCAAAGACCACCGCGCTCAGCAACCCCATGTGCAAGCCCGAGATCGCCAATAGATGCGCAAGGTTGCTGGCACGCAGATCCTGCAGCGCGTCCTGGCTGATGGCGCTGCGGTCGCCGGTGGTGATCGCCGTGGCAAACCCGCCGATATCACCCGGCAAGATCCGCTGAATCCGGGCCGAGGCCGCCATGCGCGCCCGAAAGACCGCCAGCCCGCCATGCCCCGCCTCAGCCGGTGTCGCCGCCAGTAACGGGGTGCGACTATACCCCACAGCACCCAAGCCTGCGAACCATGCATGCCGTTGGAAATCAAAGCCCTCAGGCTCTACCGGGCCGCTTGGCGGCGACAGATGCCCCGTGGTCATCACACCCAACCCCGGCGTTATATCCGCGTCAAAGCGTCTGTCGCCGTGCAAGGACACGCGCACATGCAACGGCGTCCGAGGCGCAGACACCCGTTCCAGCACGACCCGATCCAGCGTCAGCCGCAAGGCGTCGGACTGGCTACGATCCACCGCCACGACGCGCCCCGCGATCGGGCCGTAATAGCGCCACCCCAGCACCGGCCCGCCGACAGCATGGGCCCGCCACGCCGCCAGATCAAAACCGAGCAACACCAAGGCCGCGCCCAACAAAACAGGCCCCGCGACCTCGCCCGCCAGAAAGGCCGCAGCCGCCAGCAGCACCGCCCCGCCCGCGACCCAAAGCAGGACGGTCAGCGAAGGCTCAACCCGCAGCGCAAAATAGCTACCGATCCCCACGGCCAGACACACCGGCACCCAGCCGATCAGATGCCCCCGCTGTGCGCGCATGCTGTGCGCCATATAGGACAACAGCCCCATACTTGCCCCCGTTCTCTGCACTGGGTAGATAGTCGGGGACGCTATCTCCAAAGGAGTTAGCAAATGATAAACGGCACCCCGAACGGGCGTTTTCCGTGAACTTCTGCTGCAAAGGATCCTCCGCCCATGACAACGCCTGTCGTTACCCGTTTCGCCCCGTCTCCTACCGGTTATCTGCACATCGGCGGCGCGCGGACGGCGCTGTTCAGCTGGCTTTATGCACGCGGTCGGGGCGGTAAATTCCTGCTGCGCATCGAAGACACCGACCGCCAGCGCCACACCCCCGAGGCAACCGAAGCGATTCTGCAGGGCATGGCGTGGCTGGGACTGGATCACGACGGTGACGTGGTCAGCCAGTTCGAAAACGCCCCCCGCCACGCCGAAGTGGCGCTGCAACTTCTTGCCGAAGGAAAGGCCTATAAGTGCTTTGCCTCGCAAGAAGAAATCGCCGCGTTCCGGGATCAGGCCAAAGCCGAGGGGCGCAGCACCCTGTACCAATCCCCCTGGCGTGACGCCGCGCCCGAAACGCACCCCGACGCCCCCTATGTCGTACGGATCAAGGCCCCGTTGACGGGCGAAACCGTCATCCGCGACGCGGTGCAGGGCGACGTGGTGATCGGGAACGACCAGCTTGATGACATGGTGCTGTTACGTTCCGATGGTACGCCCGTCTATATGCTGGCCGTTGTTGTTGATGACCATGACATGGGCGTGACCCATGTGATCCGCGGGGATGATCACCTCAACAACGCCGCGCGCCAGATGATGATTTACAACGCCATGGGCTGGGACGTTCCCGTCTGGGCGCATATCCCGCTGATCCACGGCGCGGATGGCAAGAAACTGTCGAAACGTCACGGCGCTTTGGGCGCGCAGGAGTATCAGGCCATGGGCTTTCCCGCGGCCGGTATGCGCAACTACCTCGCCCGTCTGGGGTGGAGCCATGGGGACGACGAATTCTTCACCGACGCCCAAGCGCAAGAATGGTTCGATCTGGACGGTATCCGCAAAAGCCCCGCGCAATTCGACCTCAAGAAGCTGGAAAACATCTGCGGGCAGCACATCGCCGCCGCGGATGATGCTGCATTGCGGCACGAGATCGAGGCCTATTTGACCGCTGCCGGTCTGCCCGCGCTCACAAAAGCGCAAGCAGACGGGTTGGAGCGAGCGATGTATTGCTTAAAGGATCGCGCGAAGAAATTTCCTGATCTTCTTGAAAAAGCTGAGTTTATCCTCGCCGAACGCCCCATCCAACCGGACGAGAAGGCAGAGAAGCACTTGGACAATGTATCCCGTGGTATGCTGACTGAATTGACGCCGCAGTTGCAGAATGTTACTTGGGACAGAGAAACGCTGGAGGAGGCGCTGAACGGCTTTGCCGCCGCTCGGGACACCAAATTCGGCAAACTGGCGGGGCCGCTGCGCGCAGCACTCGCCGGGCGGGCAGCAACCCCATCAGTTTTCGATATGATGCTGGTACTTGGGCGTGACGAAAGCCTTGCCCGTTTAAACGATGCGGCTATCTAAGATATGCAAAAGCATATTCCTGATATGCTCAACAATAACTGAGGGGCGGACCGTTTCGGTATCTCCCCAGTCGACGGCATAACGCACGTCGATAAAACGATAGGAAGGGACTTCATGGCCGAAAGTACAAAATCCGCAACGTTGACCATCGACGGGAACAGCTTTGAACTGCCGATCTACTCCCCGTCGGCGGGCCCGGATGTCATGGACATCCGCAAGCTGTTCTCTCAGGCGAATGTGTTCACATATGACCCTGGATTCACCTCGACAGCGGCCTGTGACAGCACGATCACCTTCATTGACGGTGACGAAGGCGTGTTGCTTCACCGTGGGTATCCGATCGACCAACTGGCCAGCGAATCCCACTACCTCGAAGTGTGCTACCTGCTGCTGTATGGCGAACTGCCCTCTGCCGCGCAGTTGGAAGAGTTCGAAAATCTGGTGACTAACCACACCATGATCCACGAGCAGATGATCAACTTCTTCCGTGGTTTCCGCCGTGATGCACACCCGATGGCGATCATGGTCGGCGTTGTGGGCGCGATGTCTGCCTTCTACCACGACAGCACCGACATCAACGACGCGCACCAGCGCGAAGTGGCAACGATCCGTCTGATCGCCAAGATGCCGACGATTGCCGCGATGGCCTATAAGTACACCATCGGTCAACCGTTCATCTATCCGCGCAACGACGTAGACTATGCCGGTAACTTCCTGCGCATGTGTTTCGCCGTCCCTGCCGAGGATTATGTCGTCGACCCCATCCTTGCCCGTGCGATGGACCGCATCTTTACGCTGCACGCGGACCACGAACAGAACGCATCGACATCGACCGTGCGTCTGGCGTCCTCTTCCGGGGCGAACCCCTTTGCCTGTATCGCTGCTGGCATCGCCTGCCTCTGGGGGCCCGCGCATGGTGGGGCGAACCAGGCATGTCTGGAAATGCTGAAAGAGATCGGCACACCGGACCGCATCCCTGAGTTCATCGCCCGCGCCAAGGACAAGAACGACCCGTTCCGCCTGATGGGCTTTGGTCACCGCGTCTACAAGAACCACGACCCACGCGCGACCGTGATGAAAGAAAGCGCGGACGAAGTGCTTGAGCTGCTGGGTGTCGAAAACAACCCGATCCTGCAGGTCGCGAAAGAGCTTGAAAAACAGGCGCTGGAAGATCCGTATTTTGCAGAGAAGAAGCTGTTCCCGAACGTCGATTTCTACTCGGGCATCATTCTCGAAGCGATGGGTTTCCCCACGTCGATGTTCACGCCGATCTTTGCGCTGGCACGGACCGTTGGCTGGATCTCGCAGTGGAAAGAGCAGATCAGCGATCCTCAGCTGAAAATCGGGCGTCCCCGTCAGCTGTATCTTGGCGAAACACCACGCGACTATGTGGATATCGAAAAGCGCTGAATGTCAGTACATTAGTCAAAACGCCCCGCCCTCACGGCGGGGCGTTTTGCGTTTCACGGTGTGCTACCGCTGCCTGAAACCCAGGACAAAGAGAATCACCTGAAAGCTCGCCAGAAAGCGTCCCGTGATCAAAGCGCCTCTTTCCAGCCCACTGTTTCAACTCACTTTTCCCCATTTCGAAACCATAGCGTCCGAAATATGGCAGTTTTGTGTTGTTGTTTCCAAGCTACGCATAATGGTCAAAATTGATTGACCAACCGCCCCGATCATCCCAGATTCATCGTCAATTCAGTGCAGCTTTACCCTGTGCGATGCACAGCAGAACCCAATACGCCCGCTGCCCCCCGCGGAAAGGATGACCGGATGAACGACCCTCGGCCTCGCCTGCAATGGGATAACGCGACCAGCCTAAGCTGCAAGACCGCACGGCATCACCCCGCGCCGCAGGGATCGTTCGTGCATGATATCGAACAGAAATGTGACCAGATCGCGGTGGTCTATGACAAGGGCCAGACGCCGCCGCGGATCACGGTCAAGCAAGTGTCAGGCAGCGTGCACACGGTGCTCGCCGACGGGATAGCGGTGGCTGTGGTTGCCAGCGCCTCGCGTCCGACCCTCAACCCCGATGACGTGTTGTTGGTCGAACGCTCGGTCTAGTGGGATTAGCGGCCCTCGAAGCTCGCGGGGCGTTTCTGCATAAAGGCCATCACGCCCTCTTTGAAATCACGTGATTGCCCGCATTTGCCTTGTTCCTGCGCCTCTAGCGACAACTGATCCTCCAGCGTATTGTCCCAGCTTGCGCGAATGGCGTTCTTGGCAGCGGCATAGGCTGCGGTCGGACCTTGCGCCAGATGCGCCGCCTTGGCACGCCAATGGGCGTCAAACGCGGCATCGGCCACCGCTTCCCAGATCATCCCCCAGTCATCCGCCTGACGGGCAGAGATTTTATCCGCGAACAAGGCCGCGCCCATAGCCTTGGCCGTGCCCATCTGGCGGGGCAACGTATAGGTGCCGCCCGCATCGGGCATCAGTCCAATGCGCGTAAATGCTTGCAGAAAATAGGAAGATTCCGTCGCAAAGACCACATCCGTCGCCAGTGCGAGGTTCGCCCCTGCCCCCGCCGCAGGACCATTGACCGCGGCGATCGTTGGCACCGGACAGTTTGTGATCGCCCGCAGCATGGGGCCGTATTCCTCGCGCAGGGTGCGTTCCAGATCCAGCGAGCCCTTGCTGCTGCTGTCGCTGAGATCCTGACCGGTGCAAAACGCACGACCGGCACCGGTGATGACCACACAACGCGCGTCTTTGCCCGCTTGGGTAAACGCGTGCTCGATCTCTGCCCGCATTTGCGTGGTCAGCGCGTTCATCTTGTCGGGGCGGTTCATGGTGACCACGGCCAGCCCGTCGGTCAGTTCATAGGTCAGGGTTTGATAGTCCATGGCACGGGTTCCTCATCTAGATTTCCCCCGCACCTTACCCATACGACAGGCCACCGCCAGTGAAACCCCGCGTTATCGCTTCAGAATGTCGTCCAGCCGCGCCTGTTCTTGCGCGCTGAGCGGGGCCTGTTCCGCGGACGGTGCCTTCGCACGACCGCGCAGGTAGCCAAACCCGACCCCCGCCGCGATCAATAGCATGAGGGGCCCTGCCGCCCATAACACCCAGGTCGATCCCCGCGCAGGCGGGTTCAGCAGGACATATTCACCATAGCGGTCGACGATATAAGCGACCGCCTCTTCGTCGCTATCACCGGCCACCAGACGTTCGCGCAGCAGGATACGCAGGTCGCGCGCAAGGCTGGCGTTGCTTTCGTCGATGCTTTCGTTCCGGCACACAAGGCAACGCAACCCTTTCGACAAGCTGCGCGCGCGTTGCTCAAGTGCAGGATCCGAGAGCACCTCGTCCGGCTGCACGGCCCAGGTCGGCGCAACCGATAGCACAGGTGCTACAAGCAACATTAGCGCAAGGATCAGCGCTCTCATTCTGCAGGCACCGGCTTTGATTTCGCCGCCCCTGCCGCAACGCGGTAGCGCCGGTCCGAAAGGCTTAACACGCCGCCAAGGGCCATCAGCGCGCAGCCGATCCAAATCCAGTTGGTCAGCGGCTTGACATAAGTGCGCACCACCCAGCCGCCATTTGCCTGTTCATCCCCGATCACGACATAGACATCGCGCAGCAGATTATAGTCGATCGCCGCTTCGGTCGTGGGCATCTGCGCCACGGGATAGAAGCGTTTCTCCGGTCGCAACTGCGCAATCCCTTCCCCGTCGTGGAACAATGTCACGCTGCCGGTCGTCGCCGTATAATTCGGCCCCTGGCCCTGAGTCACATCGTCCAGCTGCACGGTATAGCGCCCCACATCGTAGGAGTCCCCCAGCGGAACGGCGCGGATGTCATCAATCGACCACGCGGTCAGGCCAGCCACCCCCGCCATGGTCACCCCAAGGCCGGCGTGGGCCACCATCTTGCCCCAATCCGCACGCGGCAACCGCCCAAGCCGGCGCAGCCGGTTACTACCGCGCCCCGTGCGCCCCCACAGATCAACAACGGTGCCCATCACGATCCACGCCCCCAAGAACAACCCGAGCGGCCCCAGCAAGCTGCGCCCCGACTGCATCGCGTAGGCCAGCCCCCCAATCGCAATCGCCAATACAAAGGCGTAGCGTAGCGGCTTTAGCGCCCGCGAAATCACCGCACGCTTCCAAGGCATCGCCGACCCGATCGGTAGGATCAGCCCCAGCATAATCATGAAAGGCGTAAAGGCGGCGTTAAAAAACGGGGGGCCAACGCTCAATTTTCTGTCGAAGAACATTTCGGCCAGCAGCGGCCACATCGTGCCAATGAACACGACGAAACAGGCAACGGCGAGCAATACGTTGTTTACCAGCAAAGCCGACTCTCGGCTGACCATGCTGAACACGCCTTTCGCCTCTAACGCGCTGGCGCGCGCCGCGAACAGAACCAGCGCACCGCCCATGAAAAACGCCATGATCATCAGGATAAACACGCCGCGTTCGGGGTCATTCGCAAAGGCGTGGACCGAGGTTAGCAACCCGGACCTGACGATAAACGTCCCAATCAGCGAGAAGCCAAAAGCCAGGATCGCAAGCAGGATCGTCCAGCTTTTCAGGCTTTCTCGTTTCTCCACAACGATGGCGGAATGAAGCAGCGCCGCCGCCAGAAGCCAGGGCATAAAGCTAGCGTTTTCAACGGGATCCCAGAACCAGAACCCGCCCCAGCCAAGTTCGTAATAGGCCCACCAGGACCCGAGCGCGATGCCAATCGTCAAAAACACCCACGCCGCCAGGGTCCAAGGGCGCACCCACCGGCCCCAAGCAGCATCGATCCGCCCTTCGATCAAGGCGGCAACGGCAAAGCTGAAGGTCATCGAAAGGCCGACATACCCCAAATATAAAAACGGCGGGTGGAAGGCGAGCCCGGGGTCCTGCAAAAGCGGGTTCAGATCCTGCCCGTCAAAAGGTGGCGTCGCCAGCCGCAAGAACGGGTTGGATGTGAACAGGATGAAGGCATAAAACGCCACACCGATTGCGGCTTGCACAGAAAGAACCCGCGCCCGCAAAGTCGGCGGTAGATTCCCCCCGAACCACGCGGCCATCGCCCCGAATAGCGAGACAATGAGCACCCACAGCAGCATTGAGCCTTCATGATTGCCCCAAGTACCGCTGATTTTATACAAAAGCGGCTTCATCGAGTGGCTGTTCAACACCACCAATCGCAGCGAGAAATCAGAGGTGACAAAGGCCCACATCAACGCCCCAAACGCCAGCAATGTCAGGGCGAATTGCGCCCCGGCGGCGGGCTCTGCCACGGCCATCCAACCGGGCCAGCGTTTATGGGCACCAATCAGGGGCACGACCATCTGAACGATGGCAACGCCGAAGGCGAGGATAAGGGCGAAATGTCCGAGCTCTGTAATCATACCCCGATCATAGAGCGGAGCACCGCCCCATACCATGCCGATTCACCGCGAAATCACACGACTGTGCGCAGCAAAGCGTCGCAGGGTCCCCCTTAGCCTGCAACCCTGCGCCAGTCCGCAAGCGCCGCGTTGTCCGATCTGTCGCGCACTGCGTCAGATGCGCTTTCCAGATCCCGCAGGGCCCCTTCTTCAACACCATCAACACGCAGCGTTTCCAGCTCTTTGATATGTCGCATCACCGTTGGTGTCTGCGCAATGGTGCGCGCGATAGAGCGTTGGAACTCTTGTGTTTTTACCTGATGCCGCGCGCCAAAGTAGAAAGATACGATAACCCCCAGAAGCCACCATAACGGCTCTGGCACCAGCGACACGCCCTGCATCCGGCTGGCAAACCAGACCGGGTCAACCATCGCCGTGATGAACAAGCCCAAGGTCCCAAGCGCCAGCGCTGGACGCGGAAGCCGGTTCAGCCCGTCCATGAAACGGTCAAACCGTCCCTTGCGGGGCACAGCGAATTCCGCCCCAAATTGCACCATAGCCTGTTCCCGCGCGGTCGCATCACGGCCGGCCGTCTTTTCCGCATTGGCGCGAAATACCTCGACCGTGTCGCGCACCACATTGCGGCCGTCACCAAAGACCAACGCAAGCGCGGTATCAATCATCCCCATGCCGCGACCCTTTCGTTAAAGTCACGGATGCTCAGATGGTACCGCGGTGACATGAATTCCTCTGCCCGTTTGATCCATCCTCCTTTCTTTCCGGCCCTCGTGCGGGCGTATTTGCGACTTGCGGGGCGCTGATCCGCCAGCCCAAAGTAATAGTTGCGCCGCGCCACGGCGTAGGCGTCCACCATCTGCGCAGGTGCAGCGGCGTAAGCGCGCCCCGTAGCGCCAAGCGTTTGCGGTCCAAGGACCCCGTCCACGGCCACATCAAACTCCATATCTCTTAACAATCGCTGAAGAATCTTCACCGCATTCGCCCCCGCATTCACATACATATCGAAAACCGAAGGCTGGAGCGGACTGGGCAGCTGCGCGATCTTGGGTTTGTGGAAGTAATGGGTGATGAATATCTCGGTCGCTTGATCTTGAGTAAGCTCTTGAACATCGGCGAGATTTACTGCGCCGTCACGGTTCACATCCAGCCCCAGCCGACGCAGCGTGTGGATGGTGACGCCGTGGTTTGTTGCCCCGCCCGGATCATCGGGGTCATTCACAAAGCCCCCCTCACGCGCGACGATGGACTTTGCAATTTCCTCAACAGTTTGCATCAGATTGGCCCTTCTTGCAGATTGCACTGCTGCAAGAATGACGTCTCAGATGTTAACGAAACCCGGCAGGCCCGTACGCATCACCCCTCGGGGGCAACATAAACGCCTTGCTCTTTCAGGGCGTCGACGACCTCTTTCGGCATGTAGGTCTCGTCATGTTTGGCAAGGATTTCAGTCGCTTCGAAGGTGCCGTTTATGTAACGCCCTGTCCCTACCATGCCTTGATTTTCCTCGAACAGATCGGGCAATACCCCGCTGTAGGTCACAGGCACAGCCGCGCCGCCATCGGTCACGGAAAAGCGGATCGTCAGACCATCCCCGCGCACAAGGCTGCCCTCTTCAACTAGGCCACCGATGCGGAACACCTCTGTCGGGCCGGGGGGTTCGGCGATCACCTGACTGGGCGCGCGGAAAAAGTTTATCCCGTCGCGCATGGCATATCCAATCAGCGCCGTGGACAGCACAAGCGCCACGACCGCGACGCCGATAATCTGGATACGCCGTTGCTTTTTAAGACTTTTCATGCGCCCTCAGGGAAAAAGCGGAGCCATCATCAGCCCCTCGACCTCGTCAATACCTAACATCAGGTTGGCGTTTTGCAACGCCTGCCCGCTGGAGCCTTTGGTCAAATTATCGAGCGCGGCAACCACAATGGCGCGGCCGTCGATCCGGTCTGCCACCACGCCGATATGACAGAAGTTCGACCCGCGAATATGGCGCGTGCTCGGGGCCTCCCCCATGGGCAGCACCTCGATAAAGGGCTCGGCATCATAGGCCGCGGCAAGGGTTTTGTGGATCACCTCGGCGTCGCCTTTGACATAGACGGTCGCCAAAATCCCGCGGTTGGCGGGCACCAGATGCGGGGTGAACTGCACCTTGACCGGACGGCCGGCAATGGCGGAAAACTCCTGATCAAACTCACCCAGATGGCGGTGCGTCCCGCCAAGGGAATATGCGTGATACCCCTCGGACAGTTCTGCATGCAGCAGGTTTTCCTTCAACGACCGCCCCGCACCGGACACGGCGCATTTGAGGTCAAGGATGATGTCGTCCAGATCAATCACGCCTTTTTCGATCAAGGGGCGCAGGGCAAACTGACCGGTGGCGGCGTTACAGCCCGTACCGGCCACAAGACGCGCGGATTTGATCTCTTCGCGGTAGAATTCGGTGAGGCCATAGACCGCCTCTTTCTGCTGCTCCAGCGCGGCATGGGGGTTGCCGTACCACTTGGCATAGGCCTCGGGGTCGCGCAGCCGGAAATCTGCCGAAAGATCGACGATTTTCAGGCCTTTAGGCAGGTTCGCGATGACCTCTTGGCTGGTTTTATGGGGCAAGGCGCAAAAGCACAGGTCAATGTCCGAGAAATCGATCTCTTCAATGGTGACCAATGTGGGCAGGTCGAGATGGCGCAGGTGTGGAAACACCTCTGCGATGGTTTGCCCCGCCTTGGAGTTTGCCCCCAAAGCTTTGATCTGCATAGAAGAATGGCCAGCGATCAGCCGGATCAGCTCGGCTCCGGTATAGCCGGAGGCACCAAGAATGGCGATATTATGGGTCATGTCGGGTTCCGTTCGGAAAGTGTTAGCAAATACGTGTTAGGCCGCTTGAAAGGTCAACGGTCGTCGCAAGAATTGCGTGGCACGGCTGCTGACCTTTTTGGGGTCGCCCGTGGTCAGGAAAGCCGCCTCGCCCGTGCCCAGCATATTGGGGTGACGCTTTAGATAGTCGCTCAGACTATGGGCGACCAGATTGGCCTGGCTGAACACTTTGACATCGGGGCCAAGCGCGTCCTGAAAGGTTTCCTGCATCAGCGGGTAATGGGTGCAGCCCAGAATGGCAGCTTCGGGCGCGGGCATCTTGCGTTTCAGCGCGTCCACATGGCTGCGCACCAGCGCTTCGGCGAGGATGAAGTCACCGTCCTCGATCGCATCCACGACACCCCCACAGGCCTGCGCTTCGACATCGACGCCGATCGCCCGAAAGGCCAGTTCACGCTGGAACGCACGGCTTGCCACCGTTGCGGGCGTCGCAAACAGCGCCACGTGCTTGAGATCCACCTCGCGCGGGGGGGAATTGTCGCCCCATTGGCGTTCTGTCATCGCCTCGATCAGCGGCACAAAGACGCCCAACACGCGCTTGTCCGACGGGATCCACCCTTCCTGCATCCGGCGTAGCGCCGCGGCAGAGGCCGTGTTGCACGCCAAGATCACCAGATCGCAGCCGGCATCAAACAGACGCTGGGTTGCAGCAGTGGTCAGGTTATAAATGTCATCCGCGTTACGCACACCGTAGGGCGCATGGGCGCTATCGGCCAAATACACGAAATCCACATCCGGAAGCTGCGCCTGCACGGCATCCCAAACGGTCAGCCCGCCTAGCCCAGAATCGAAAATACCAACTGCCATAACACCTTGCCGTCACCTGTCGGCACGATGCCGATCTTCAAATTCAAACCCCAGATCAAAGGATTTTGCCGGGTCTGGTGACAACTCATACGTCGCTTTGCGCAGGAAATCCATCATAGCTTTTGCGTCTTTTGCCATGGGGTCCAGCACGTTTCTGCCGATGGGGTCGCCGATGACCACGCGCACGGGCGTGTCGACGCGTTTGCGGAATTCCTTGATCAGCAGACCCATGCGCAGGGTGTGATGCAGATGGCTGGCAATCTGGAACAGACGGCTGGTGTGGCCGTCAAAGTAGATCGGCACGACGGTGGCATCCGATTTCGCGATCATGCGGGCGGTAAAGCTGCGCCAGCCCGGGTCCATGGGGCGCGAAAACGGCCGTGCGCTGGTGCTGACGGTGCCCCCCGGAAAGATACCAACCGCGCCACCCTGCCCCAGATACTCCAGCGCGGTCTTGCGCGTGCGCAAGTTCAGCGCCAGCGCGGCCTTGTCCTCGTCAAAACTGATCGGCAGCAGATGGCGGTTCAGGTCGGGCGCGCGGTTAAAGACCGAATGGGCCATGATCTTGAACCCGTCCCGGCGGCGCGCCAACATATGCCCCAGCATCAACCCGTCCAGAATACCGTAAGGATGGTTCGCCAGCGCGATGACAGGCCCCGTTTCGGGGATATTCGCCAGACTGCCGCCCACGACGTCAAGCGTCAGCCCATAGCGCTGCACCATCACGTCAAAGAAGCCCATCCCGCGCGCCATGTCGTCTTCATAGCCGGTTGCGCGTTTCATCAGCCCCAACCGCCCTGTGCTATTCTCCATCAGGCGAATGAAGGCACGCGCGGGCCGCGATTTGGCGGAATAGGCATAGCTAATGTCACGCGCTGTCAGAGGCCGAAGATCGGGCTGCAGGAGGGTCAAGGTCGGTTCCTTTTCACGGGCTTTGCCTTGCCCTCTAGCAGTGGATCATGACAGTCGCGTGACAGACAGCCTATTCAGCCTACTCTGCCGCGCGCGAGGTTTGCGTACCCCCTGACCGGATAACGGCCAACAGCTCTTCGCGCCGCTTTGCGGCCTTGGCTTCATTCGCCTGTTTTACCGGACCAAAACCGCGGATCTGCAAGGGAAGCTCTGCCAAGGCGACAATCGCGTCGTGGGTTGCATCAGTCAGCTTGGGCAGAACATCCTTCATGTCGGCCTCGTATTGCGCGATCAAGGACCGCTCCATCCGGCGTTCTTCGGTGCGGCCAAAGGGATCGAACGGCGTGCCGCGCAGGAACTTCATCCGCGCCAGCATGTTGAACGGCCCCTCCATCCACGCGCCAAAGGTCCGTTTCATCGGACGGCCATCCGCGCCGGTTTTCGACAGGATCGGTGGCGCAAGGTTGAAGGTCAGCTTGGGGTCCCCCTCAAAGGCCTCTGCCACTTTGGCGCGGGTGGATTTCAACAGGCGCGCGACCTCGTATTCATCTTTGTAGGACAAGAGCTTGTGGTAGCCCAAGGCCACGGCCTCTTGCAGGCGCGCGTCGGTAATGCTGTCCACCATGGTGCCATAACGCTTCGCCAGCCGCTTGCCCTGATAGGCGATCAGGTGGTCCTTGCGGAAGGCGATCCGTTCATCCAGCGTTTTCGGCAGGGCGACAACATTGGGTGTCATCACGCGCTTTGCGTCTTCGGGGTGCAGCACGGCCCAACGGCCCAGTTCAAACGCGCGCAAGTTCCGCTCGACCGCGGCACCGTTCAACGTGATCGCCTGTTGCAAGCTGTCCAGCGACAGCGGGATCAACCCCTGCTGCCACGCTGCGCCGAAGATCATCATGTTCGAATAGATCGAATCCCCCAGCGTCGCCTTCGCCAAATCAGAGGCATCAAACAGCGCGACGTCATCCTTGAGCCGCGCCTCAAGCGCGAGGGTCAGCCGGTCGTAGGGCATCTGGAACTCGGTATCGCGGGTAAACTCGCCCGTGATGATCTGGTGCGAGTTCACGACCGCCCCCGTCCGCCCAGCGCGCGTCAGGCCAAGCGTCTTGGTCCCGGCAGAGACAACAAGATCGCCCCCGATCAACGCATCCGCTTCACCCGTTGCCACGCGAATGGCGCTGATGTCTTCGGGACGGTTCGCAATGCGGCAATGGATATGCACGGCACCGCCCTTTTGGGCAAGGCCTGCCATCTCCATCATCCCAGCGCCCTTGCCATCAATCTGCGCGGCTTGCGCCAGCACGGCACCGATGGTCACAACGCCGGTCCCACCAACACCGGTGATCACCACGTTATGCGTGCCATTGATCGCAGGCAGGGTCGGCATGGGCAGGTCGGGGATCTTGACCTCTGTCGTGGGATCCTTGCGGATCTTCGCCCCTTCCAGCGTCACGAAGGACGGGCAGAACCCTTTAACGCACGAGAAATCCTTGTTGCACGAGGATTGATCAATGGCCCGTTTGCGCCCCAGTTCTGTTTCTTCGGGCACGATCGAGACGCAGTTGGACTGCACACCACAATCCCCGCAGCCTTCGCAGACATCAGTATTGATGAACACGCGCTTGTCGGGATCGGGGAACACCCCCCGTTTGCGACGGCGACGTTTCTCGGCGGCACAGGTCTGGATATAGACGATGACGCTGACGCCTTTGTGTTTGGCGAAATTCTCTTGCACGGTCTGCAGGTCCGCACGCTCGTACATCGGCACGCCACCAAAGGCTTTTTCGTCTACGTCTTCTTTCTCGTCATAGACCACGGCGATATTCTTAACGCCCATGGCCTTCACCTCTGCCACGATACGCGGCGCGTCCAGATCGCCTTCGTTGTGCTGGCCACCGGTCATGGCGACGGCATCGTTATAAAGGATCTTGTAGGTGATGTTCGTCTTGGCCGCGATGGCCGCACGGATCGCCAGATTGCCCGAATGGTTGTATGTCCCGTCCCCGAGGTTCTGGAACACATGGTCGCGTGTCGAGAATTTGGATTCACCGATCCAGTTCGCACCTTCCCCTCCCATATGGGTAAAGCCGGTTGTCTCGCGATCCATCCATTGCACCATATAGTGGCAACCGATCCCGGCGTAGGCGCGGCTCCCCTCTGGGAGCTTGGTTGACGAGTTATGCGGACAGCCCGAACAGAAGTAGGGCACACGCGCAGCGATGTCTTCGGCGTTATCGGCACGTCGCGCGGTATCCAGCGCTTCCATACCCGCCTTGATGCCATCGGTGGTCCGGCCTTCCTCAATAAAGATACCGCCCAGCTTTTCGGCAATCCAGATCGGGTCCAGTGCGCCACGGGTGGGGAACAGCTCTTCGCCATGCTCCATCCCGGCACCGCCGCCTTTGTGCCAGCCATAGACGCGGCGATGCGTATCCGAGAACAACGCCTCTTTGATCTGCACCTCGATCAGCTTGCGCTTCTCTTCTACGACAATCACCAGATCGAGCCCTTCGGCCCAGGAATGGAACCCCTTCATATCCAGCGGGAAGGTCTGCCCGATCTTATACAGCGTGATCCCCAGACGTTCGGCTTCGTTCTCGTCGATGTTAAGCAAGCTCATGGCGTGGATCACATCCAGCCAGTTCTTGCCGGCTGCCGCGATGCCGATCTTGGCCCCGCGCTTGCCCCACATGCGTTTGTCCATCTTGTTGGCGTGGCTAAACGCCTCTGCGGCAAAGCGCTTATAGTCGATCATCCGCGCTTCTTGCAGATGCGGCGTGTCTTGCAGACGGATGTTCAGCCCACCGTCGGGCATATCGAACTGCGGGGTGACCAGCTTCATTCGGTTCGGGTCACCATTCACGACCGATGTCGCCTCTACGGTGTCTTTCATCGTCTTGAGCCCGACCCATAGCCCGCTGAAACGGCTTAGCGCCCAGCCGTAGATACCGTAATCAAGGATCTCCTGCACACCGGCGGGGCTGACGACGGGCATATAGGCATCCACCATCGCCCATTCGGACTGGTGCAACACGGTAGAGGATTCACCCGTGTGGTCATCCCCCATGGCCATCAGAACACCACCGTTCACGGACGAGCCCGCCATATTCGCGTGACGCATCACGTCACCAGAGCGGTCCACACCCGGGCCCTTGCCGTACCACAGGCCAAACACGCCGTCGTACTTCCCCTCACCGCGCAATTCTGCCTGCTGGCTGCCCCATAGGGCCGTAGCGGCAAGATCTTCGTTCAGGCCCGGTTCGAACACGACGTTATGCGCGGCCAGCGTCTTGGCGGCGCGGTCCATCTGAAGGTCAACGGCCCCTAGTGGCGATCCACGATATCCGGTCACGTATCCGGCGGTATTCAACCCTGCCGCCTTGTCCCGTGCCGCCTGCATCATCGTCAGGCGCACCAACGCCTGTGTACCGTTCAGCAACACGGGCGATTTCTCGAGGTCATACCGGTCAGTTAGTGAAATTTTTTGCGTACCCATAGCGCGTCCTCCCCTACGTGCAATCAATAGCTATGGCATCACACTAGGTCACAAAAGCTGACCTGTCTAGCGTTGTGTCTGCCCCTAGGTCATAAAGCGCCAAGGCGCGGGGCTTGATCTTTTGCACCTCCGCCCGATCTATCCGTGATAAGATAACCGCACATATACCGATGCGCCGCGTCGGAGGGTTGTTTTTAAACTGTAAAACGCGCAAAGATGACCGTTCTTGCGAACACTGCGCTCATTATAAAGGTAGTCCTCATGGATTGGGACAAGCTCAGAATATTTCACGCCGTGGCGGACGCGGGCAGCTTGACCCATGCGGGCGACAAGCTGAATTTGTCGCAATCTGCCGTCAGCCGCCAGATCCGCGGACTGGAAGAGCAGCTGAATACCAACCTGTTCCACCGCCACGCACGCGGCTTGATCCTGACCGAACAAGGCGAGCTGCTGTTCGACGCCACCGTCGCCATGTCCAAACGGCTGGATACCGCCGCTGCGCGCATCCGCGACAGCGAGGAAGAAGTCTTTGGCGAATTGCGTGTCACCACGACCACGGGCTTTGGCACCCTTTGGCTGGCCCCGCGTCTGCCGAAGCTCTACGAGAAATACCCCGACCTAAAGGTCGACCTGATGCTCGAAGAACGCGTCCTTGACCTGCCCATGCGCGAAGCCGATGTCGCCATCCGCATGAAAGAGCCGTCGCAAGCCGATCTGGTGCGCAAGAAACTGATGATGATCAAGATGTGCATGTACGCCTCGCCCGCCTATCTTGCGGCGAACGGCACGCCCCAGCGGCTTGAGGATATGTCGGACCACCGTCTGATCTGCCAGAACACCGACAGCAACCAGGTGCATGCGGGTCTGAACCTGATCCAGCAGCTTATGATGCATGACGTGCGGTCGATGCTGACGGTGAACAACTACTTTGGCGTATTGCAAGCGGTGATCAACAACCTCGGGATCGGCGTACTGCCCGACTACCTCATCCAAGACTTCCCCGATCTGGTGCAAGTTCTGCCAGAGACCGAGTCGGCGGATGTGCCCGTATTCCTTGCCTACCCCGAAGAATTGCGCGCCTCCAAGCGGGTCGCGGCCTTTAAAGACTTCGTGCAGGACGAGATCATTACCCACCGCAAACTGCTGCGCGAGAAAGAGTCCCACTAGCTATGCGAAAACCGCATATCGGACATGTCATAGATTAACGATTCCATCCTTGAACCGTGCACGAACGCCACTTAATTGGGCGGTATGAAGACGGGCGGCTCCGCGCCGCTACTTCATACCTCCCTGTTGGACTCGGCCGAGCTTCGTGCTCGGCCTTTTTTTTGGCTATGGCCCTTCACGAGCCTTAGGTCTTTTCCCCGCGCTGCGCTTGATCTAAGAGGTGTGGCATATTGCTAGGGGAAAACGCGCACCATGACCGAACCAGCCATCACCCAAGACCTGATTTCCAGCCACGGCATCAATGCCGAAGAATATCAGCGTATTCTGGATATCATCGGGCGCGAACCCACCTTTACCGAACTGGGCATCTTTTCGGCCATGTGGAACGAACACTGTTCCTACAAGTCGTCAAAGAAGTGGCTGCGTACCCTGCCGACCGAGGGCCCTCAGGTGATCTGCGGCCCGGGCGAGAATGCGGGCATCGTTGATATCGGCGACGGCCAAGCGCTGGTCTTCAAGATGGAAAGCCACAACCACCCGTCCTACATCGAACCCTATCAGGGTGCGGCGACTGGCGTGGGCGGCATCCTGCGGGACGTGTTCACGATGGGCGCGCGTCCGATCGCGGCGATGAACTCTCTTAGCTTCGGGTCGCCCGACCACCGCAAGACACGCCAGCTGGTGCATGGCGTGGTTGCAGGCGTTGGCGGCTACGGTAACTGCTTTGGCGTGCCCACGGTGGGCGGCGAAGTGCGCTTTGACACCGCCTATGACGGCAACTGCCTTGTGAATGCCTTTGCCGCGGGTTTGGCCGACACTGACAAGATCTTCTATTCCGCCGCTTCCGGCGTTGGCATGCCAGTCGTTTACCTTGGTGCGAAAACCGGCCGCGACGGTGTGGGCGGTGCGACGATGGCATCGGCCGAGTTCGACGACACCATCGAAGACAAACGTCCCACCGTTCAGGTTGGCGACCCCTTCACCGAAAAACGCCTGATGGAAGCCACGCTCGAACTAATGGCGACCGGTGCCGTGATTTCGATCCAGGATATGGGTGCGGCAGGCCTGACCTGTTCGGCCGTGGAAATGGGCGACAAGGGCAACCTTGGTGTGCGTCTGGACCTCGAAAAGGTCCCGACCCGCGAACACGCCATGACCGCCTACGAGATGATGCTGTCGGAATCCCAGGAACGGATGCTGATGGTCCTGCGTCCCGAACTCGAAGCCGAGGCGAAAGCCGTCTTCGACAAATGGGACCTCGATTTCGCCATCGTAGGCGAAACAATCGCCGAGGACCGTTTCTTGATCGTGCACAATGGCGAGATCAAAGCCGACCTGCCGCTTAAAGCGCTCTCGGGCAACGCGCCCGAATACGACCGCCCCTATGTCGAGACACCCGCAGCCGAACCGCTGTCGGATGTCCCCGGCATAGACCCCATCGACGGGCTGAGCGCGCTGATCTCCAGCCCGAACTACGCGTCCAAAGCGTGGGTGTTTGAACAATACGACACAATGGTCATGGGCGACAGCGCCCGCACCCCCGGTCTGGGATCGGGCATCGTGCGCGTGCATGGCACCGACAAGGCGATCGCCTTTACCTCGGATGTGACGCCCCGCTACGTCAAGGCGAACCCTGTCGAAGGCGGCAAACAGGCCGTGGCCGAAGCCTACCGCAACCTCTGTGCCGTAGGGGCACTGCCGCTGGCGACCACGGACAACCTCAACTTCGGCAACCCCGAAAAGCCCGAGATCATGGGCCAGTTCGTCGGCGCGCTGAAAGGCATCGGCGAAGCGGTTGCCGCGTTGGACATGCCCATCGTGTCCGGCAACGTGTCGCTGTATAACGAAACCGACGGCAAAGGCATTCTGCCCACCCCCACCATTGGCGCGGTCGGCCTGCTTAAACATACGGACGAGATCATCGGCAAAGAGGTCCGCGAGGGTCATGTCGCTTTGGTTCTTGGGGCCACCGAAGGGCACATCGGACAATCCGCCCTGCTGCTTGAAGTGTTCAACCGCCGCGATGGCGACGCCCCCCATGTCGATCTGGCGCTGGAGAAGGCCCACGGTGAATTCATCCGCGCCAACCGCGCGTTGATCAAAGCCTGCACCGACCTGTCGGACGGCGGTCTGGCGCTGGCAGCCTTTGAACTGGCGGACGAGGCCGGCGTCGGCGTGACCCTGGATTCTGCCGATACGCAGGTTCTGTTTGGCGAGGATCAAGCCCGCTATCTGATCGCCTGTAACTTCGATCAGGCCGAAGCCCTGATGATCGCCGCGCAAAACGCCGGCCTGCATCTGGAAAGCGTCGGCAAGTTCGGCGGGGATCAAGTGAACTTCGGCGGCGTCAAAGCGCCTTTGGCTGACCTGTCAGCGACCTATCGCGGGGCTTTTGCTGAAACCTTCGCCTAAGGGGCCGCCCCCATCATCTGCATCAATCGCGTTTTCTCGCCCCGGTCATCGGGGCGGGAGATCACCTCTGCCAGTTCTTGCAACGACGCAATCGAGTGACCAGCCCGAAAGCTGTCGGTGAAGGGCAGCATCGCACGGATACCTGCCGCTTTGGGCGCGAACCCGTCCCACCGCAGCAGCGGATTTAGCCAGATCAGCCGACGTGCGGACAGATGCAACCGCTGCATCTGTCGCGCCAGATCATCGGGCGCATCGCGGTCCAGCCCGTCAGTGATCAACAGCACAACCGCACCCTGCCCCATGACCCGCCGCGACCAATCGCGGTTGAACGCCTCGATACAGGCCCCGATACGCGTGCCGCCCTCCCAATCCTGAGCCTCTGCCCCCGCCGCCTTGAGCGCTGCATCCACGTCGCGCGTCGCCAGATGGCGGGTGATATTGGTCAGCCGCGTGCCAAAGGTAAACGCATGCACCTGCGCCCACCCCGCGCCCTTGGCATTGCTCACCGCATGCAGGAAATGCAGCACCATGCGGGAATATTGGCTCATGGAACCGGAGATATCGCAAAGCACCACCAGATTGGGATAGCGTGGGCGCGGGGTTTTCAGCACCAGCTTGTCCATCTCTCCGCCGCGGCGCAGCGCGGCCCGCAGGCTGCGCCCCGCGTCGATCCGCCCCCTTGGGGACGTCATGGCACGGCGTGACGGCATGGGTTTGACCGGCAAGCGCAACCGCGCCAGCATCTTCTTGGCCTCCGCCACCTCCGCGAGGCTCATCAGTTCGAAATCAAGACTGCGCAGCCGTTCTTGCGAGGACATGGTCAGGCTGGCATCGACCTCGATCTCTGTCTCGCGCTCGTCTTGCGGTTCTTCGCGCTCGCGTTCCGGCGCTTCGGCACCGTCCAGCAACGCCTCTGCCGCGCGTTTCTCGGCGGCTTGAGCGGGGCGGTCTTCCTGCACGCCACGGATCGCGGGCAGCATCGCGGCCATCATATGTTCCAGATACCGCGGGTCGCGCCAATAAAGCCGGAAGAGCTGCGCAAAGATGGTCCGGTGTTCAGGACGGTTCACAAAGCAGGCGTGCAGGGTCCAGTAGAAATCGGTTTTGTCGGTGAACCCCGCCACCTCTACCGCGCGGATTGCGTCAATCACGCGACCGGGGCCAATGGGCAGACCGGCGCGGCGCAGGGCACGGGCGAAATGGGTGATATTGCCGGCGAGTTTGGGGTTATCGGGCAGATCTAGGGGCAGATGTTCCATCAGGTCGCCTGCCGCCGGGGGCTGTCGGCCCCCGGACCCCCGAGGATTTTAGACCATTTGGAAGCGGCAGTATCCGTCAAGGGGTCTCGTCCAGCGTGGCTTTGGCTTGATCGAGGATGCGTTTCGCCTCTGATCCTTGCAGTTTGGCGATGTCATCCTGGTATTTCAGGATCGCCCCAAGCGTATCCGCAATGGTTTCGGGGCTAAGGTTGATCACATCCAGCGCCAGCAGACATTTTGCCCAATCAATGGTTTCGGCCACGCCGGGCTTCTTGAACAGGTCCTCGGTCCGAAGCTGCTGGACAAAGGCCACGACCTCGCGGCTGAGCGCGGCTGAGGCTTCGGGGGCGCGGGCGGCCAGAATCTCCATCTCGCGGGGGAAATCGGGATAATCGACCCAGTGATAAAGACAGCGGCGTTTGAGCGCGTCATGCACCTCGCGCGTGCGGTTCGAGGTCAGGATCACAATGGGGGGCTCAGGAGCCTTGATCGTGCCGAGTTCGGGGATCGTGACCTGAAAATCGCTGAGCGCCTCAAGCAGGAAGGCTTCGAACGGGGCGTCCGTGCGGTCAAGCTCGTCGATCAACAGGATGGGCGCACCGCGTCCGTCAGGGCGCATCGCTTCAAGCAAGGGGCGTTCGATCAGAAAGTCGTCGCTAAAGAGTTCTGTTGTGAGCTGCTGTCGCGAGCGATCGCCGGTGGCCTCAGCCGTGCGGATTGCCACCATCTGGGCAGGGAAGTTCCATTCGTAGACCGCCGTGGCGGCGTCCAGCCCTTCATAGCATTGCAACCGGATCAACTTGCGGTCCAAGGCCAGGGCCAATGCTTTGGCGATCTCTGTCTTGCCGACGCCTGCCTCTCCCTCGAGGAACAGCGGCCGGCCCAAGGTCAGGCTCAGGAACACCACCGTGGCCAAAGGCCGCCCGCAGACATATCCCTGCCCCGCAAGCAGCTCTTGCACGGCGTCGATCGAAGGGGGCAGTTGCATGGCATTCTCCGGTTGTGATTGGGACGAGTGGTGCATTCTGATCCCGCGCGGTCAAGGGGTCTGCACGGGGTTCAACAGACTCTATGCCTTGGAGCGACCACAGAATGTGCTATAAATGTGCTTCAAATCTCCGCATTTTCGCCTTAATGCGCCGATACCTCAGACCAAAAGCCAGGGGTTTCCTGTGCCCAGATACGATTGAGGAAGTTTACCATGATCGATACCGCCGTAACGCTCGACACGTCTTTTGAGGACTATTCCAAAAGCGAGTGGATGGATGCTGTGAAGCAGGTCGCGCAGAATGGCGGGTTCTATGAAGCGCTCGGGTCACGACACCACGCGATGTTTCTGGAAAAATCCTCTACCCTGCTGGTCAGCTTTGAAACCATCAACGGGATGCGCGCCTTGTCATCGATGGCGCATCCATTGGGCTGGGAAATGGTGCGCAGCGAAGGTTGGTCGCATCTTTGTCTGGCGTCTGAAGGGGACACATGGTTCCGGGACGCGCCCGTTTATGCGTTTTTCGACCGGCTGATCGACGATGGCTTTTTCGACGGCTTTGACCGCGTGGTCTTTTATGGCGCGGGTCCGGGCGGCTATGCGGCTGCGGCATTCTCTGTCGCGGCACCGGGCGCAATGGTCGTTGCCATCCAGCCGCAAGCGACGCTGGACCCCAGCGTGACCGAATGGGACGATCGCTTTGTCGAGATGCGGCGCACGGATTTCACCTCCCGGTTCGGATATGCCCCCGATATGCTGGACGCGGCCGAGGCCGCTTTTGTGATCTATGACCCGACTGTGCCGCTGGACGCGATGCACGCCAGCCTCTTTACCCGCCCCAATGTGACCAAACTTCGGATGCGGCGCATGGGCACGGCGCTGCAATCGAAACTGCTGGAGCTTGACCAGTTCGAAAACCTGCTGACCCTTGCAGCCGATGGCGAGCTGACAATCGCGAGCTTTGCACGCATCGCCCGGGCGCGCCGCGATCACCGCCCCTATCTGAAGGGCCTGCTTGCCGCGCTGGAACGCGAGCAGCGCGATCCGTTGACGCTCACGCTTTGCAATTTCGTGACAGGGCACATGTCGGCCCCTCGGTTTGTCCGGCGCAAAAAGCAGTTAGAGGCCGAACTGGCCCTGCGCGTCGCACAGGAAAACGGGACTGCAGAGGAACAGGATACGCAATCGCAGGATGCAGCCAAAACCACCGGCTGACGGTTGCTGCGGTTCCTTTGACCAACCCGAGACTAGCGCGCCCGCACGCCCTGTGCTAGCGGGGAGCCCATGACACAGACCCTCACGCTTCGACGCCCCGATGATTGGCACCTGCACCTGCGCGACGGCGCGATGCTGGACGCCGTGTTGCCCCATACCGCCGCGCATTTTGCCCGCGCCATCATCATGCCCAATCTGGTGCCCCCGGTGGTGCGCGGTGCCGATGCGGCCGCCTACCGCGATCGTATCCTCGCGGCACTGCCCGAGGGCGCGGAGTTCAAACCGCTGATGACCCTTTATCTGACCGAGGATACCGATCCCGACGATGTGGCCGCCGCCCATGCCAGCGGGTTGATCACCGCGGTCAAGCTCTACCCCGCCGGTGCGACGACAAATTCAGCCAGCGGCGTGTCGAACTTTGACAATGTTGCGCCCGTGCTGGAACGCATGGCCGAGATCGGCCTGCCCCTGTGCACCCATGGCGAGGTCACCGACCCCGAGATCGACATTTTCGACCGCGAGGCCGTGTTCATCGACCGCGTGCTTGACCCGATCCGCACCCGTCATGCGGGGCTGAAAGTCGTCATGGAGCATATTACCACCGCCGACGCCGCCCAATATGTCACGGAAAGCACCGGTAATCTGGGCGCGACCATCACCACGCACCATCTGGTGATCAACCGCAACCATATCCTCGCCGGTGGGATCAAACCGCATTACTACTGCCTGCCCGTCGCCAAACGCGAGAGCCACCGTCTGGCCCTGCGCGCTGCCGCGACTTCGGGCGACGCGCGCTTCTTTCTGGGCACGGATTCCGCGCCGCATACGGACGCGAACAAGCTGCTGCCCTGCGGCTGTGCCGGCTGCTTTACCGCGCCCAATACGATGTCGATCCTGGCCGAGGTCTTTGAACAGGAAGACGCGCTGGACCAATTGGAACGGTTTACCTCGCTGAACGGGCCGGATTTCTACGGGCTGGCCCCGAACGAGGCGACGATGACGCTGACCCGCACACCGGCGACCTACCCCGATCACATCGACACGCCCGACGGGCCGGTCACCGTGTTCGATCCGATGATGCCGCTGAACTGGTCCGTCACCGACTGACGCCCCCCCCCAGTACCAAAGACAGTTTGCCGGTCGCAGCAGGATGAGACCGACCACCACCGCCCTCAACGCCAAGGCCCCAAAAGGAACGCATGACATGATCCCCACCAGCTACCCCGACTCTACCGAAATGGCGCGCTTGACCGCGCGGATGTTGCTGGAGATCAAGGCCGTTCATTTCAACGCGGCAGAGCCCTTTACCCTCGCCTCCGGCCTGCCGAGCCCGACCTATATCGATTGCCGCAAGCTGATCAGCTATCCGCGCATCCGCGCCACCTTGATGGACTTCCTGACCGTCACAGTGATGCGCGAAGCGGGGTTCGAGGCGTTTGACAATATCGCGGGCGGTGAAACCGCGGGCATCCCCTTTGCCGCGATGGTGGCCGAGCGCATGGCGCTGCCCATGACCTATGTGCGCAAGAAGCCCAAAGGCTATGGCCGCAACGCCCGCATTGAAGGTGAAATGACCGAAGGCCAACGGGTTTTGCTGGTCGAGGATCTAACAACCGATGGCGGCTCGAAGATCAGCTTTGTCGACGCGATTCGCGATACCGGTGCAACCTGCGCGCATACCGCAGTGATCTTTTACTACGGTATTTTTCCGCAGACAGAAAAGACCTTGGGCGATCACGGGGTTACGTTGCACAGCCTGTGCACCTGGTGGGATGTGCTGGCCGAGGCCAAAGCGCAGAACGCGTTTGACACAGAAACCCTGACCGAAGTCGAAGCCTTCCTGAACGCGCCAGAAGCGTGGCAGGATGCGCGGAAAAAAACCTAAGAAATCCACATGATATTGTGTCGCGTGGTGTAAAATCACGCGACATATGCTACGCTAGCGCAGAGATAAGGTTATCCACAGCTTATAAAGATTGCGGGATGACGGGCGGCTCGGGTAGATAAGCCTCGGGTCATTAATCAGTGGGGCAACACGTAGCATGAACGAGATTTCAAGCATCGACGGTAACCAGCTAACGGTTCAAGCGGCCGAGACAATGCCGCATTCCATCGAAGCGGAACAGCAGTTGTTGGGCGCGATCCTGACCAACAACGATATCTACGACCGCGTGGCGTCTGTCATCGGTCCCAAGCATTTCTACGACCCCGTTCACGCCCGTATTTTCGAGATCGCCGCCGCGCGGATCGCCAAGAACAACCTTGCCTCCCCCGTCACGCTCAAGGCGTTTATGGAGGATGACGAAGGGCTGAAAGAACTGGGCGGCCCCGCCTATCTCGTGCGCCTTGCCGGTGCCGCGATCAGCGCCTTTGCCGTGCGCGACTATGCCCAGATGATCTATGATCTGGCGGTGCGCCGCGACCTGATCCAGCTGGGCCGTGACATCGCGGCCAAAGCCGCACAGGTCGATGTCGCGTCAGAGCCGCGCGAACAGATCGTCGAGGCCGAACAGAAACTCTATAAGCTCGCCGAGCAGGGTCAGACCGAAAGCGGTTTCCAGAGCTTTCTGAAAGCCGTGACCGATGCGGTCAACGTGGCCAATGCGGCCTACCAGCGCGACGGTGGCCTATCCGGTGTCTCTACCGGTCTGATTGATATGGATAAAAAGCTGGGCGGGTTACACCCCTCTGACCTTTTGATCCTTGCCGGTCGTCCGTCGATGGGGAAAACCTCGCTTGCGACGAACATCGCCTTCAACGTAGCCAAAGCCTACCGCCGGGGCACCTTGCATGACGGCACCGAAGGCGCTGTAGATGGTGGCGTTGTAGGGTTCTACAGCCTCGAGATGAGCGCGGAGCAGTTGGCCGCGCGTATCCTGTCCGAAGCGGCCGAGATCCCGTCCCACCAGATCCGGTCGGGTGATATGACAGAGACCGAATTCCGCCGTTTCGTCGATGCCGCCAAAGCGTTGGAAGCCTGCCCTCTGTATATCGACGACACGCCCGCCCTGCCGATCAGCCAGCTGGCCGCCCGTGCGCGGCGGCTCAAGCGGACCCACGGGCTGGACGTGTTGATCATCGACTATCTCCAGCTGGTGCGCGGAACGGGCAAAGGCGAAAACCGGGTGAATGAAATCTCGGAAATCACCATGGGCCTCAAGGCCATTGCGAAAGAGCTCAACATACCCGTGATCGCCCTGTCGCAGCTGTCGCGTCAGGTGGAAAACCGCGAAGATAAGCGCCCGCAGCTGTCGGACTTGCGTGAATCCGGGTCGATCGAACAGGATGCCGACGTCGTGATGTTCGTGTTCCGTGAGGAGTACTATAAGGAACGCGAAAAGCCCGGCGATCACGAGCTGGATAAAATGGCGATCTGGCAAGAAGAGATGGAGCGTCTGCACGGTCGCGCCGAAGTGGTCATCGGCAAGCAGCGTCACGGCCCGATTGGTACTGTCGATCTCAGCTTTGAAGGGCGCTACACCCGCTTTGGTAACCTTGTGAAACCGTGGCAGAGTGAAAATGGCGGCGGCGATCAGGAGTTCTGATCGCCACACCCCTTTAATTTAATGAATACACGCTATGTGCGGAGGTCAGACAACCGCCGCGCGGGCGATCTCTGCCTCTGACAGGTTGTATTTCGCGGCAAAGCGCTCCCGCGCTGCGATCAGCCTTGGGTCATTGGGTCGCATCCCCAAAGTACGAATGAATTCAATCCGTTGCTGGTGCTTTAGCGCCTCGCGGTCAATCGCCGTCCCCATCGCGCGGTCAATCACGGCCCCGCCAGGGCTGACGTGGAACCACTTGCTGAAATCACGGAAGTGATGCTGGTTGTGCAGCGTGGTCACATAACGCTCTACCCGCGTTTTTGGCACGTTCACATGGGCGGTCATGTGGAACCATTCATAGACCAGAAAGGTCAGCACCCCGCCAACTGGCACGATGGCCACGGCGATCCAGCCCGCCTGCGGCACAGCAAACAGGGCAAGAACACCCCACAGCAGCCCTCCGTTCACCAGTAGCATCGGCAAAGCGACCCAGATCGGCACAAAAAACAGCTTGGTGTTGGTCGGGAAATCATGATGACCGTAGTGCGCCATGTACAGCAGGTCAAAGGCCCATTGCGCCCGCGGGGGCGACAGGTGGAACACATAGCGGTGCAGGTTGTATTCATTCAGCATTTGCGCGGCGACCCCCAAGGGGATCAGCGCCCAGACCCATAGCGGCGCGAACAGCGCCAATCCCACCAGCCCCGCCCCACAGGCGACCGCCATCACCACGACGGCCGCATGCGAGAACATGATACGCAAGCGCATCATCAGCGGTGCCCCTTACTCGGGCGACAGGGTTTCATAGCGCAACCCTTTAGCGGTGTCCTTGTCGAACCCCTTCCAATAGCTGTGATCTTCCTTCGGGGTGCCATCCTCGTTCATCGACCAGACCCCGTCGTTGGAGTTTTCGACCAGATCAAGATAGGCCCCCATCTCGGCATCGCCCTTGAGGTGCTGCGCCATCCAGACGGTGGCGAAATGCTGCGCGATGTTGTTCATGCGCACCGTGTCCCAGACCGGATCGGTATAGTGGCCCGACACGTTGAACCCCAGATCAGCGTCATCGCGAAAGGATTCCGCAGGCGCAGGCATCGGGGCCGCCGCATTATGGCCGCCGTTTTCAAAGGTCAGCAAGGCGCGGTCGACGCTGCTGGCGTTTTCCCAAATGGCGCGCACGCCTTTTTCGTACAGCGATACCATATCCTCGGACCCGGCCATGAACAGCATGGGGATCTGGACGCCCTTCAAGCCTTCGGCATCCCAGAAGCCCGTGTTCATGCCCCAGGGGCCGATCGCGATAGCGGTTTTGATCCTTGGGTCGGGCAGGTTGTTATGCGTCTCGGACCCCGCCTGATGGATGCCCAAGGTGCCATGCGGCCCACCCCAGCCATAGCCGACCGACGCTTCGGTCACGCCACCACCAGCGGTGATCACCGCGCCGTAGCCGCCCATGGAATAGCCGATCAAACCGGTGTTATCCGCATCCACCAAACCATTGAGAAAAGAGCTTTCGTCTTGCGACAGACGCGCCATTTCATCCAGCACGAAAAGCTGGTCCAGCGACCGGTTCACCAGCGTAGAGCCAAAGGCCGCCTGCGTGCGATAGGTCGAATCCAGGTGATCGATGGACGCCACGACATAGCCCTTCGACGCGATGTTCTCGGCCAGATGGGACATCAGGAAGCGGTTGCCGGGATAGCCGTGGGAAACGATGACCAGCGGATAGGCCGCGTCGGGCTGTGCGGGGTCCGCGTCGCGCATGGCTTTGCCTTGCAAGGTGACCTCGGTCTTGCCATCGCGGATGAACGCCTTGATCGCGGTGTCGCCGGTGGCCCCGTCCGCGGCGGGGTACCAGACCTCGACGGTCAGCGGGCGATCATAGCGCGGCAGGGTTTCAGGCTTATCCGCTGCGGGATCGATGGACAGGATATCGATCTGGTCCTTATGCACCAGATCAAGCTGGCGCACGCCGATCGCTTCGTCGCCATAGGCCGCCATATCAGGGGCTGTGGGCATCTGGGTATCGATCCGGTTCTCGGCCAGCGCCATAGGCGCGGCCATCGCCGTGACCACCGCCAGCACGGGCCCCGTTGTCATTGTTGAAACTCGCATTGAACTCTCTCCCGTTTTATATCCGGCTACTGCGCGCAGCCTGTCTTTTGTCAGGAACCAAGCTATCGCGTTCGCGCCACCATGCAAGCATCATGCGAAGGTTTCGTTACGTTAGGGAAATGGGCCAAACATTCCGCCCGCGTCCCCGCAAGGCGAGGGATTATTGGCCGGTGGCCTTGCTCATGGCTTGACCTTGGCGGGCATACGGTCAAAACAAATCCCATGACAACAGCCACCCTCTCTATCGACCTCAATGCGATTGCCGCCAATTGGCAGGCGCTGAACAAAATGACCGGCTGCGACACCGGTGCCGTGATCAAGGCAAACGCCTATGGTCTGGGCGTTGACCGCGTGGCCCCGGTTCTCGCCGCCCAAGGCGCGCGCAAGTTCTTTGTCGCTGTCGCGGAAGAGGGCGTGGCCCTGCGTCGCGTGTTGGGGCCCGGCCCTGCGATCAACGTCTTTGCGGGGCATATGCCCGGTGACGCCGATATGATCCGAAGCGCGGCCCTGACGCCGATGATCAATTCGGTCGACCAGATGATCGCCCATGTCGAAGCCCTGCCCGGCCATCGTTTCGGGGTGCAGCTGAACAGCGGCATGAACCGCCTTGGCATGGACCCCGCGGAATGGGCCGCGCTGCGCGACATCGCCCTGGCGCAGAACCCGACCTTGATCATGTCGCATCTGGCCTGCGCGGATGAACCGAACCACCCTATGAATGCCCGCCAGCTCAAGACGTTCCGCGAGATGACGGATGGGTTGAACGTACCACGATCCTTGGCCGCGACGGGGGGGATCATGCTTGGCCGTGACTACCACTTTGACCTGACCCGCCCGGGCATCGGGGTCTACGGCGGATTGCCCTTCGCCGATGCGATGCCGGTGGTGACGCTGGATGTGCCTGTCATTCAGGTGCGCGAAGTCGCCACGGGCCAAACCGTCGGCTATGGCTGCGCCTGGACGGCCCCCCGCCCGACAATGGTCGCGACGATCGCAGCGGGTTATGCCGACGGGTTGATCCGCGCCTTGGGCAACGGGGCTACTTTCACCCACGAGGGGCGCAAACTGCCCGTTGTTGGCCGTGTCTCTATGGATCTGATCACCGTCGATGTGACCAGCCTGACAGAGGTGCCAGAGCATTTGCAGCTGATCGGGAACTATCAGTCTGTTGATACGGTCGCCGGGTTTGCGGGCACCATCGGCTACGAGGTGCTGACCGCGCTTGGCGCGCGCTATGACCGGGTCTATGTGGAGTGATGGGGCACCACGCCCCCGCGCAGATCGCTTTGATATGCTGCTGCGCGTCGCAAACCTGTCTTTGCTGATCCTCTACCCCGTTGCATGGGCCGCGCCTTTATTGCGGGCGGGCGTGTTGCCGCTGTTCGGGCTTACCGAAATCTCTGTCCTGAGCGGGCTGAAATCCCTCTGGGACACCGATCTGTTTCTGGCGCTGATCGTCGCGGTTTTTGCGCTTGTCGCACCCTATGTGAAGACCGTCGGTCTGACGCTGGTTCAGTTCCGCCTGATCGGCCCGCGTGCCCTGCCCGTCTTGCAGGCAATCGGCAAACTGGCGATGGCGGATGTGTTTCTGATCGCGCTTTATGTGACCCTATCAAAGGGCATCGGCATCGGGCGGATCGAGACGGCTTGGGGGCTATACCTGTTTACAGGCTGCATCCTCGCATCCCTGTTTATCGGGCACCGCGCGCAGAAAATCGCCTAAGCAAGCTGGCGTTTTCACCCGACCAATCCACCCGCCTGGGTAGAATTGCTCGGAATTTCCCGAGTAAAATCGATTCATTTACGGAAATTTCAAGATTTTCTTCGCCTTTTGCCAACATCGGCATATTCTTGCTTACAACAGCAACTCAAGCACAAGGTGAGACAGATGAACGCGTTGACGGCACTTATTCAGTATCTTTTTCAAAGACTCGCATTCGCGGTTTTCGCTGTTGCCGCCGTGGCGATCACCGTCTGTACCGTTATGGCCGCGCTTGGCCAATGGGCCTGGATCGAACTACCACTCTACTATGGCGGGCAACCCGTTGAGAATGCAGGGATGTATGCGCAGATCGGTCTGACCATTCTGGCCGTGGGCATCTGCTTTTTCATCCCCACCAACCGCCGCATCATGCAGCTTGAGACATCGCACCGCAAATTTGCGCTGAACATGGATGACATCACCCGCGCCTACGGGGCGGTGCATGCGGCGGATCGCGGTGACGTTTTTCACATGTCTTCCGAATTCGACTCGGTCCGCGAACGGCTGGCCTATCTGCGCGATCACCCTGACCTTAGCACCCTTGAACCCGCCCTTCTGGAAGTCGCCGCGCAGATGAGCCACATCTCGAAAGAGCTGGCGACCGTCTATGCCGACGAGAAAATCGAACGCGCGCGCAATTTCCTAAAGCAGCGTCAGGAAGAAGTGAACCTGTTCAACAGCCGTCTGGATCAGGCCAAAGGCATCACGTCCGAGATGAAGCACTGGCTGCACGAGGTCGAGCTGGAAGAGAGCGTGGCCGCAGCACAGCTGGACCGCCTGCGCGCTGAAATGCGCGAGATCATGCCCGAACTGGGAATCGAACGTACGGTATCGGCGGATGAAATGGCCCGCGACTCACGCGTGGTAGAGCTGCCGCCCAAAGCAGCGGAGTAACCCCGCGCAGACACCAAGGTTTTGCTTTGACGTTTCCCCTTTGTTCGGCCAGAAAGACGCATGGCTAAATCTCCCGTTACATTTTCGTGCACGGCTTGCGGTGCGACCTATAACAAATGGTCCGGGCGCTGTGATGCCTGCGGCGAATGGAATACGATCCAGCAGGACAAGGGCATTTCATCCGGCCCGCCCAGCAAATCGCTTGGCACCCGTCGCGGTGCGGCGATGGTGCTGACCGACCTCACCACCAAGGACACGCCCCCGCCCCGCAGCCATTCCGGCATTGCCGAGCTGGACCGCGTTTTGGGCGGCGGGCTGGTGCCCTCCTCTGCCATTCTGGTGGGCGGTGATCCGGGCATCGGGAAATCCACCCTTTTGCTGCAAGCAGCGGCCCATTTTGCCCGCAGCGGTTTGAAAACAATCTACGTCAGCGGAGAGGAAGCCTCGGCGCAGGTCCGTATGCGGGCGCAGCGTTTGGGGCTGTCCGACGCCTCGGTGCAGTTGGCCGCCGAAACCAATCTGCGCGATATCCTGACCACGCTTGAAGAGGTGAAGCCCGATCTGGTCATCATCGATTCGATACAGACCATGTGGGCCGATAACGTCGATTCCGCCCCCGGGTCCGTCAGTCAGGTCCGCGCCGCCGCGCACGAGCTGACAAGCTTTGCCAAACGGCGCGGTGTTTCCGTGATTCTTGTGGGGCATGTCACCAAGGACGGGCAGATCGCGGGGCCGCGCGTGGTCGAGCATATGGTCGATACCGTGCTGTATTTCGAGGGCGAGCGCGGCCACCAGTTCCGCATCCTGCGCGCGGTCAAGAACCGCTTTGGCCCCGCAGACGAGATCGGCGTATTCGAGATGACCGGCGAAGGGCTGGCAGAGGTCACCAACCCCTCTGCCCTGTTTCTGTCCGAACGCGGCACACCCGCCGCAGGGTCAGTGGTTTTCGCAGGTATCGAAGGCACCCGCCCTGTTTTATGCGAGCTTCAGGCGCTTGTGGCCCCGTCGCCTCATTCGCAGGCGCGGCGTACGGTTGTCGGCTGGGACGGGGGACGGCTTGCGATGATCCTCGCCGTGCTAGAGGCCCGTTGCGGCATCCCCTTTGCGGGGCTTGATGTTTACCTCAACGTGGCAGGCGGGATGAAAATCTCGGAGCCGGCGGCGGATTTGGCGGTCGCGGCCGCCTTGCTCAGCGCGCGCGAAGACGTGGCCTTGCCCGCGGAAACCGTTGTTTTCGGCGAAATCAGCCTGTCCGGTGCGCTACGCCCCGCCAGTCAAACCGAAAATAGGTTGAAAGAAGCGCAAAAACTTGGTTTTACCAGCGCCATCGCGCCCGCGGGCGGAAAACCGGTGGGCAAGAACGGCATAACGCTTAACACCATGAGCGATCTCACCGGATTTGTAGGCGAAATATTCGGGGCTGGCTAACCGCCCCTTCAAGGAAGGCAAGACGACCATGGAAGGTTTTACCATCATTGACGGGGTTGTGGCGCTTGTCATCGTTCTGTCGGCTTTGCTGGCTTATGGCCGCGGGCTTGTACGCGAATTTATGGCGATCGTGGGCTGGATTGCCGCCGCGATCCTTGCGTTCCTCTTCGCGCCGCAGGTTGAACCGCTTGTGTCAGAGATCCCTGTTGTAGGCGAATTCCTTGCCGACAGTTGTGAACTATCGATTATCGGGGCGTTTGCCATCGTCTTTGCCATCGCGCTGATTGTGGTCTCGCTGTTCACCCCGTTGTTTTCGTCGCTGGTGCAGCGCTCTGTTCTGGGTGGTCTGGATCAGGGGCTCGGGTTTCTTTTCGGCGTGGCGCGCGGCATCCTCTTGGTCGCCATCGCGTTCTTTGTGTATGACACCGTGATCACCGGCCAGACCTTCACCATGGTGGACGAAAGCCGGTCGGCACAGGTCTTCGGGCGCTTTACCGGCCAGATCGAAGAGCAGAACCCAGAAGCCGCATTGGGCTGGATCACCACCCGCTACGAGGCACTGGTTGGTGCTTGCGGTGCCTAATCGCCGCTGACACTGCCAAAAGTTAAACATGCGCCCCCGTTTTCGGGGGCGTTTGCGTTTCTGCCATATGTTGCATCGCAGCATATGCGGGGGCAAAATGTAACGGCGGGGTGACAAGGCCCGCCCAAAGTCCTACATAGCCCCTATCCCTTCATCGGATTCGGAGTTGCCCCGTTGTCCAAGATCATGCCCCCCGCACACCCGTTTGATTCCTCCTATCTGCGTGATGCAGATGACGGGGATAAACTCAAAGAAGAATGCGGGGTGTTCGGCGTGATCGGCGTTGCAGACGCCTCGAACTTTGTGGCCCTCGGCCTGCACGCGTTGCAGCACCGTGGTCAGGAAGCCGGCGGGATCGTCAGCTATGACCCCGCTGCCGGTTTCCAGTCCGCCCGCCGCTTCGGCTATGTGCGCGACAACTTCACCTCGCAAAAGGTGATGGAGACGCTGCCCGGCGAACTGTCTATCGGGCATGTGCGTTATTCGACCTCTGGTCACAAAGGTCCGACAGCGATCCGCGATGTGCAGCCCTTCTTTGGCGAATTCGCCATGGGCGGTGCCGCGATTGCCCATAATGGCAATATCACCAACGCCAACGCCCTGCGCCGCGAGCTGATTGAACGCGGGTCGATCTTCCAGTCCTCGTCGGACAGCGAATGTATCATCCACCTGATGGCGCGGTCCCTGCAACGCAACATTCCCGAACGCATGGAAGACGCGCTGCGCCGTGTGGAAGGCGCGTTTTCGGTCGTGGCGATGACCCGCACCAAGCTGATCGGCGTGCGCGATCCTTTGGGCGTGCGCCCGCTGGTTCTGGGCAAGCTTGGCGACGGTTGGGCGCTCAGCTCCGAGACCTGCGCGCTGGACATCATCGGTGCCGAATTCGTCCGCGAGATCGAGCCCGGCGAGATGGTCGTGATCACCCCTTCGGGCGTCGAAAGCCATTTCCCCTTCCGCCGTGTCGCATCGCGTTTCTGTATCTTTGAACACGTCTATTTCAGCCGCCCCGACAGCATCCTTGGCGGTCGTTCGGTCTATGAAACCCGCGAAGCCATCGGGCGCGAGCTGGCCAAGGAATCGCCGGTAGAGGCGGATCTTGTCTGCCCCGTCCCCGACAGCGGCACGCCTGCGGCCATCGGTTTCAGCCTCGAATCGGGTATTCCCTATGCGATGGGGATTATCCGCAACCAATACATGGGCCGGACCTTCATCGAACCGACCGAGCAGATCCGCAACATGGGCGTGCGGCTAAAGCTCAACGTGAACCGCGCGCTGATCAAGGGCAAGCGGGTCATCCTTGTCGACGATTCGGTTGTGCGTGGCACCACCAGCCGCAAGATCAAAGAGATGATCCTTGATGCCGGCGCGAAAGAGGTCCACTTCCGCATTGCTTCGCCCCCCACCGCGTGGCCCTGTTTCTACGGTGTGGACACGCCGCAACGTGAAAAGCTGCTGGCGGCCACCATGTCCGAAGAGGAAATGCGCGAGCATTTGCAAGTGGATAGCCTCAAGTTCATTTCGCTCGACGGGCTTTACCGCGCCGTGGGCGAGGCAGAGGGTCGCAACAACAAGTGCCCTCAGTACTGCGATGCCTGCTTCTCGGGCGATTACCCTGTCACCCCTGCCGACCAGATCAATCAAGGGTTCGAGATGAAGCCAGCCGCCGAGTAAAGCCGCCGCTTCGCGACAAGTTCCGCAAGGGCGGGCGCAGGGTTCAACCCCTCGCCCGCCCTTTTGCTGTTTCGCGCCCCCGTGCCGCTGGCAAAGCTTTGCCGACGTGCAAGCCAGTCTTTGCCAGCTTCCCCCGCGCCCTCTTTCGGCTGTCAGGCAGCTTTGTTAGCCCCTCGGTCTAACCATTCTTTGCCCCCCTAAGCGCAGCAAGAGGCACCCATGTCGACTGACGAAAAAGGCACTCCGACCCCGCAGAAAACACTCAATCTGGCTACGCAGCAGGCGTCCCTGCCCAAGCTCGCCCTGATTGGTACCTTCGGCAGCCTGACCGACCCCGGCGCGTTGATCCGCGATGGCCGCGGACGCATCCACCGCGTGACATTGAACGACAAGATCAGCGACGGCATCGTCGCCGCCATTGGCGACGACAGCGTAGTTCTGGCGCAGCGCGGGCGCACGGTGACGCTCAAACTTCCCAAAGGGTGAAACGCCCCGCGACATGACCCCGGGTGCCGCGCCCCTCTTGACGGGGCGCGGTGGCTCAGGCAAAGCCACCCCATGACAAAAAAAGCTCTTATCACTGGCGCGTCCCGCGGTCTTGGTGCCGCCCTGGCCGAAGCACTTTGCGACACGCATCACATCATTGCAGTCGCCAAAACCACCGGTGCCCTGGAAGAGCTGGACGACCGCATCCAGTCCCGCGGCGGCAGCGCGACATTGGCCCCGATGGACATCACCAATGCCGATGCGATGGCGACCCTGTGCCGTGGCATCTATGACCGCTGGGGCAGCCTTGATCTGTGGCTGCACACCGCTGTCCATGCCGCCCCCTTGGCCCCGACCGATCACATCGACGCCAAAGACATGGCCAAATCTGTCGCCTGTAACGTCACCGCCACCTCGACCCTGATCACCTATGTGGCACCGCTGCTGGGGCAATCGGGTCAGGCCGTGTTCTTTGACGATCCGGTTGTAGCGACCAAGTTCTTTGGCAGCTACGGGGCCACCAAAGCCGCGCAGATCGCGCTGGCCAAAAGCTGGCAGTCCGAAGCCGTGGCAATCGGCCCGCGCGTCCACATCATGACGCCCGCCCCTATGCCAACCGCGACACGCGCGCGTTTCCACCCCGGTGAAGACCGCGAGGCGCTGAACACGCCACAGTCGCAAGCCGCTGAAATTCTGGCGCAACTGGCTGTTTCCCAGCCTTAAAACATGATGCGGTGAAGGCTCCTGCCTTGCCGCGCCGCGCCCCGTCGCCTATCAAGGCGCAAAGGGGAATTTATGCGCATTCTGATCACCAACGACGACGGTATTCACGCTCCGGGTCTGAAGACCCTGCAGGGCATTGCCACTGACCTGGCCGGACCCGATGGCGAGGTCTGGACCGTGGCCCCCGCCTATGAACAATCCGGCGTCGGGCATTGCATCAGCTACACCAAGCCGATGATGGTCGAAAAGGTCAGCGACCGGCGCTTTTCGGTCGAGGGCAGCCCGGCCGATTGTGTGATGGCCGCACTTCATGACTGTATGCTGGATGCCCGCCCTGATCTGGTGCTGTCCGGTGTGAACCGCGGCAACAACGCGGCTGAAAACACGCTCTATTCCGGCACGATCGGTGGCGCGATGGAGGCGGCGCTGCAAGGCATCCCCGCCGTGGCGCTGTCGCAATACTACGGCCCTGCCAACCGCGATCTGGATGACCCGTTCGAGGCCGCCGCCGGCCACGGGGCCGATGTGATCCGCCGTATTCTGGATGCGACACCGGCGCATGGGGATGGCTACCGTCTGTTCTATAACGTGAATTTTCCGCCCGTCGCAGCGGCAGAGGTTCAGGGCATCCGTTTGGCCCCCCAGGGGATGCGCCGCGATACCAGCTTTTCCACGATCCCGCAGCTGTCGCCCTCGGGGCGGCGGTTCTTGTGGATCAAGGGCGCGGACCAGCAGATCCCGACGGACGACGGCACCGACGCCGCGCTGAACCTTGACGGCTATATCTCGGTCACGCCCATGCGCGCCGACCTCACCGCTCATGATACATTTGACGCGCTAAAAGCCATCAATACATGAACGACGAAGAAGACATCACAGACGCGACACGCAAGATGCAATTTCTTTACGCACTCCGTTCCAAGGGCGTCACCGATGCCCGTGTCCTGAACGCGATGGAGCAGATCGACCGAGGTCCCTTCATCCGCGGCCTTTTCGCGTCCCGCGCCTACGAGGACATGCCCCTGCCGATCGCCTGCGGTCAGACCATCAGCCAGCCTTCGGTTGTGGCGCTGATGACGCAGGCGCTGGATGTGTCGTCGCGTGACAAGGTGCTCGAGGTGGGGACCGGATCAGGCTATCAGGCCGCGATCCTCAGCAAACTGGCGCGGCGCGTCTATACCATCGACCGCCACCGCAGACTGGTGGTAGAGGCCCGCCAGATCTTCGAGGATCTGGCCCTGTCCAACATCACGGCGATCATAGGCGACGGCAGCTTTGGCTTGCCCGAACAGGCCCCCTTTGACCGGATCATCGTGACCGCCGCCGCCGAAGACCCCCCCGGCCCGCTTCTGGCTCAGCTCAAGGTGGGCGGCATCATGGTCGTGCCCGTGGGCCAGTCGGACACGGTTCAACACCTCATACGTGTACGCAAAACCGAGACCGGGCTGGAATATGACGAGCTGCGCAAGGTCCGCTTTGTTCCCTTGCTTGAAGGGCTGGGAAAAGACGGCTAAATGCAGTATAGCAAGGGGAACTCCGCCCGAACGGGGACCCCAAGGCGCTGACGGCACCGAAGACGAGGACGAGCAGATGACCCAACCAAACGTGACCCGTACCCTCAGGCTGACGGTACTGGCGGGCAGCTCTGCGCTTTTGCTCGCCGCGTGTGAACAGCCCCTTGATATGGATTTGCGCGGCGGCTTTGGCGACGGTTTCACCACCGCCCACGCAGCCACCGGCCCGCTGGATGAACGCCCCGCACCGGACAACCGCGGTGTGATTTCCTACCCCAACTATCAGGTCGCCGTGGCGCGGCGTGGCGATACGCTGTCTGACGTGGCCACCCGCGTGGGTGCCGATGTGGGCAGCCTGTCGCGCTACAATGGCATCGACCCCACTGTCCCCCTCCGCAAGGGAGAGATCATCGCCCTACCGACCCGCGTGGCCGAACCCTCGCCCGCGACTGGCGCGTCGGGCACCGGTCCGATCACCACTGCAGCAGTCGATATCCAGACCATCGCAGGCGGCGCGATCAACCGGGCGCCCGCCACCCCCGGCGTGCAGACCACCACCCTGCCCTCGGCGCAGACCACCACCCGCGAGAACCCCGCGAAACAGACCGGGATCGAGCCTGTGCGCCACAAGGTGGAACGTGGGGAAACCGCCTATACCATCGCGCGTCTCTATGCCGTGCCGGTTGAAACGCTGGCCGAATGGAACGGGCTTGGCGCTGATTTCTCTGTCCGCGAAGGGCAGTTCCTGCTGATCCCCGTGGCGCAGCAGGCCGCCCCGAAACGCAGCGCTGCAGTGCCAGCCGCCGCGACGGCCACTGCACCGACAACGACCAGCTTGCCCGGCACCGGATCGCCAACGCCGACCCCGCCAAGCGCCGCGAAACCGCTACCGCCCGTGGACGAGAAGCCCGCCGCGCCAAAGCCCGAACCCGCCGCAGCCAAGCCTGTCGCCGATGTGGGCAAGACGACGCAACCCGCCTCTTCCGGCCGCATGTCGCCCCCCGTACAGGGCAGCATCATCCGCGCCTATTCCAAGGGCAAGAACGAGGGCATCAACATCAAGGGCACACCGGGTGCTGCGGTCAAAGCCGCCGATAGCGGCACCGTCGCCGCGATCACCAAAAGCGCCGAGGGCGTGCCGATTGTCGTGATCCGCCACCCTGACAACCTGCTGACCGTTTATGCCAATGTCGCCAATGTGTCGGTCGCCAAAGGGGATAGCGTCTCTAAAGGGGCAAGCATCGCCAAGCTGCGCCCGGGCGATGATTCATTCGTACATTTCGAGGTGCGCAAAGGCTTTGATAGCGTCGATCCGACGCCCTACCTGAACTAAGCCAACTGGAAAACTGAACAGCTTCAAAACGCGGCCCCTTTTCGGGGCCGCAAGCGTTTGCGAAGGTCGCTTACAGCGCGACGCCGCGACGCCCTGCCAGATCAACGAAATACTGCCACGCCACACGGCCCGACCGCGCGCCACGGGTCGCTTGCCATTCGATCGCCTCGGCGTGCAGAGTCTTGGCGTCAATCTCGACCCCGTAAGCATCGCAATAACCGCGGATCATATCCAGATACTGTTTCTGGTCGCAGGGATGGAAGCCTAGCCACAGCCCGAACCGATCCGACAGCGATACTTTCTCTTCCACCGCCTCGGCAGGGTTGATGGCAGAGCCACGTTCGTTCTCGATCATGTCACGGGGCATCAGATGCCGCCGGTTCGACGTGGCATACAGCACGACATTCTCTGGCCGCCCTTCGATCCCGCCATCCAGCACCGCCTTCAGCGATTTGTAATGCGCGTCGTCATGACCAAAGCTCAGATCATCGCAATAAAGGATAAACCGTTGTCGCGCACCGCGCAGCAGGCTCAGCAGACGGCCCACGGATGGCAGGTCCTCGCGTTGCAGTTCCACGATGCGCAAACGGTCGTGCGTCTCGCGGACATGGGCGTGCACGGCTTTCACAAGGCTCGACTTGCCCATCCCGCGCGCGCCCCACAGCAGGGCGTTGTTGGCGGGCAGACCGGCGGCGAATTGCATCGTGTTGGCCAGCAACGTGTCGCGCGCACGATCCACCCCGACCAGCAGCGATAGATCAACCTTGCTGACCGTTTCGACCGGTGCCAGATGGTCCGGCCCTGTCTGCCAGACAAAGGCCCCCGCTACATCAAAATCCGGGGTTTTCAGCGGCGGAGGAGACATCCTCTCCAACGCCGCTGCAATACGGTCCATCGGGTCACGGTTCACTTCAGGTCGTCCTCATCCTCTTCGAACTCTGCGAGGATCGGGTCGTCATATTCGTCGTCATAATACCCGTCTGCGCGCAGCTGTTCTTCTCGTTTGCGTTCAACCCGCCCTACAAGAAAGATAGAGATTTCGTAAAGCCCGTAGACCACAACAAACAGGATCCCTTGGGTGATCACATCCGGCGGCGTGACAAGTGCGGCCAGCACCAGAATACCAACCACCGCATATTTGCGCACGTTGCCAAGCCCTTCGGCGCTGACCAGTCCGGCCTTGCCCATCAGGGTCAGCAATACGGGCAGCTGAAAGCACAGGCCAAAGGCCACGATGAACTTGATCGTCAGGCTCAGATACTCCTGAGCCGACCCCTGGAACGCGATGGCCGCGATTCCGCCTGCGTTATCCGTCCCCTCGCCGACAAGCGTGCCCGCCTGCTGGAACCCAAGAAAGAAATCGAAAGCCAGCGGCGTCACGACATAAAAGGCAAAGGACGCGCCCAAAAAGAACATCAGCGGGCTCGAGATCAGGAAGGGCAGAAACGCGCCCTTCTCGTTCTTGTAAAGCCCCGGTGCCACGAAGCGCCACAGCTGGTAGCTGATATAGGGAAAGCCCAAAACCAGCCCGCCCAGCAAAGAGATAGAGATGGCGACGAAAAAGCCCTCTTGCAGCTTGATCAGGATCAACCCGCAGTCTTCCTGCCCGCGCTCGGCCATAGCCGAACACAAAGGGTTCGTCAGGAAGTTAAAGATCGGATTCCAAACGGTAAAACAGATCACCATGCCGATGATAAAGGCGATCACCGAATGGATCAGCCGCGTGCGCAGCTCGGCCAGATGCTCGATCAGCGGGGCGGCGCTGTCGTCAATATCGTCTGATGCACTCATGTGTCACTCTTTTTGGCCGCTGGCGCTTTGGGCGCGGCTTTCTTGGCCACAGGTTTCGCTGCGGCAGGTTTCTTGGCGGCAGGCTTCTTCGCAGACGTGGCTTTAGCTGGCGCTTTGGCGGCAGCTGCCTTCTTGGCTGGCGCTTTCTTGGCAGGAGCTTTCGCCGCCGGCTTCTCGATCTGCGGCGCGGCGGCGGGTGTCGCCAGTTTCGCTTCTGCCGCATCGGCCTGTGCCAGCGCTTCGGCAGCTTCACGCTGCTTGCGCTCGGCACCGGCACGGGCGGTGGCGGCCTGGATCTTCTTGACATCCTCGGCCCGCTGCGAGGCCAGTTTGCCCGTCTCGCTGTCGGGGTCGAATTTGGACAGGGATTTGGTCGCTGACTTCACTTCGTCCATCGCCGATCCCAGCGGGTTCGTCGCGGTTTTCAACGTCTTGTTCAAACTGGACGACATCTCGCGCATGCCCGTGTCATCGGCGGCATCATTCATCGCATTGCTGAACTCGCGCGCCATCCCCTTGGCCTTGCCCACAAACTGGCCGACCTTGCGAAACAGCACGGGCAGGTCCTTGGGACCCACCACAATCAGCGCGACAACGCCAACGACCAACAGCTCTGACCACCCCATATCAAACATGAGAGATTACACCCGGTCCTTGTCGGTCTTCGTGTCGGTGACAACAACGGTGTCATCGCTCAGCTCGGCAGTGTCCTTGTCGCCGTTTTTCACGTCATCTTCGCCTTCGCTGATGCCTTTCTTAAAGCTGGTGATGCCCTTGCCGACTTCGCCCATCAGGCTGGAAATCTTGCCGCGCCCGAACAGGACCAGCACCACAACGGCAATCAGCAAAAGACCCGGAAGGCCGATATTGTTCAACATAGTCTCAACTCCATATTCCGAATGTGAGGCAGAGGGACTGCCCCCGCCGGTAAACTCTGTCTCTTTTTAGGCCCCTGCTCTGGCAGCTTGAAGGGCCAAAGCGATGACCTCGACGCGCGGCCCCGCAAAATTTACGCCCTCCGACGATCGCCCCAACACTCCTGACAGTTTTTTGGCAGTTGCCTTGCACCCTGCCCGCCTGTGTGGCACATAGAAACCATGCGCCGCAGCGATCGATTGTTTTCCCTGCTCTCCCTCTTGGGCGACCACCAGCTTCACCGGGCCGAGGATATGGCGCAGGCGGCGGGCGTGTCCTTGCGCACGCTCTACCGCGACATCGCGCGGCTGCAGGCGTCGGGCGTTGCGATCACCGGCACCCGTGGCGCAGGCTACCGGCTGACACCGGCGACGGTACTGCCGCCGCTATCCCTCTCCCCCGAAGAGATAGAGGCGTTGCAACTCGCCCTCGCCGTTGTGCTTGAAACAACCGACCCCGACCTACAGGCCGCCGCGACCTCTCTGGCGCAAAAAATCGATGCGGCCTTGCCCGAGACCGCACAGCCCGCAACGCAGGACTGGCAGCGCATCGAACACCCTTTCGCCAATGCCGCGCGGGGGATGGGACATCTGCCCGTGCTGCGCGCCGCAATCCGCGCGCGCCAGAAACTCAGGATCGTCTATAACGCCGACGATGGCACGCTCGAAACGCTGGTGCTCCACCCCTACAGGCTCAGCCATGCCGCCCGCAGTTGGACCCTGTCAGGTTGGGATGAAACCAAAGGGCAAAACACGACCCTGCGGCTTGACCTGATCGAGGCAACACACCCGCTGCCCGCGCTATTCACCGCGCCGCCCGCCTTCCAAATGGAATAAATCCTCGCCGAAGGCATCCCGCGGTGCCACAGGGGCAGCCGCCAGCGGTCTACCCTGCCGCATGCACCGGAAAAACAAAACAACGATCGCGGCGCACGGTCAGCCACATGACGGCCCCGGGCTGCGGCAAAAAGACATTGGGCACGGTGGCGCGCAGGGTGCTGCCGTCATGGTCCATGACAAATTCCACGAGACTTTCATTCCCCATGAAACGCGCACGCGCAACAACGGCGCGGGCTGCGGTCCCATCGGTCGAGGTTGGCAACGGCCCCTTGCCCGCACGATCAAAGTCGATGCGCAAATGCTGGGGGCGGAATACGATATCCACCTGCGTCCCATCCGGCACGCCGGGGGCCAGAAACCGGCCAAAGACCGTATGCGCCAGCGCCCCAGACACCTCGGCCCGCAACACATTCGCGTCCGAGAAAAAAGCCACCGACGCGCGGTCGACGGGACGCGTATACACGTTATAGGGGGCCCCCTGCTGCACGATCTTGCCATCGCGCATCAAGGCAATCTCGTCTGCCATGCGCATGGCTTCCTCGGGCTCGTGGGTGACCAGCAAGACGGCGGTACCTTCCTCTTTCAGGATGCCCAAAGTCTCGTCCCGGATGTCATCGCGCAGCCGGTTATCAAGCCCCGAGAAGGGCTCGTCCATCAGCATGATCTTGGGCCGCGGGGCCAAGGCACGCGCCAGCGCCACGCGCTGTTGTTCGCCCCCCGACAGTTGATGCGGATAGCCGTCGATGAACCGCAGCAGGTCCACACGCTCAAGCAGTTCCTCGATACGGGCGCGGCGTTCGGCCTTGGTGCCGGTTTTCAGGCCAAAGCCCACGTTGTCGGCCACGCTAAGATGCGGAAACAGCGCGAAATCCTGGAACATCAACCCGATCTCGCGCCGTTCGGGGGGCACGCGGAAAACCGTGTCACAGATCAGCTTGCCATCAACGTGGATCGTACCGCTGTCCTGCATCTCGACGCCGGCGATCATCCGCAGGGTGGTCGACTTGCCACAGCCCGATGGCCCCAGAAGGCAGGTCACCTGCCCCGGCATGATTTTCAGGCTGACATCATCCACGACGGCCCGCCCGCCATAGGCGCGCTGCAGGTTCTTGATTTCCAGTCTCGGGTGCACGTCAGTCACTTCAGTCATGGGCGCAGTCTAATCCGATCAATTCGCTCGGGATCGACCGCTATCAGCCCCGCCGCGCGCCCGCAAGCACCGCCGCGAAGCCTGCGACCAGAACGACCACACAAATCACCAAAAGCTGTTCGTATTTATGCCCCTCTGGCAGCACCGCGGCAAAGGCGGGCCACGCACGGGCAAAATAGGCAAAAGCCCCGATCATCGCCGCACCGAAGGCCGCCAGATAGGCCCATAGGGCGATCTGCCGCTGCATCACCAGCCCGACCACCAGCACCGGCGTCAGGAACATCGACGCAGTACCCGACACAGCCACCGCGTCGAACAGCGTCGCATTGCCCCAGAGCGTCAGCATCGTGCCCGCGACCATAAAGCCCAGCATCACGATCCGCCCGCCGTTCAGGCTACGCGGTGCGAGCTTCAGCTCTTCAACCACCAGACGCGCGGCAGACGAGAGCGCGGAATCCAGCGTGCTCAGCGCTGAAACCAGCAGCGAAATCATCAGCGCCACAAACACCCACGCAGGAAACATCGTGGCCCAGGTGCCGATCAGCTCGCCCTCGTAGGCCGCACCGACAAGGCTCGCCTGAATGCCGAAGAACCCGAAGCCGATGATACACAGGGTCGAGATCCAGAAGGCATGCAGAAAGGACCGGCGCGTCACCTCCGGGTCGGCGATAAACCCGCGGTCCATCATCACAGGATCATGCGCGGGGTAGGAAAACACCTGCAACAGCGCCACGGCCAGCAAGACCCAGCCGTTATAGGCCCCTGCTGTCCCCGGTGCCGTGACAACCGCCCCCAGATCAAAGCCGGGCGACACGACCAGCGCCACAAAGGCGACACCGAAAACCACGAGGAACACGACCATCTGCACCACATCGGTGCGCAGCGCGGCACTTAGCCCGCCCCAAGCGGAATAGCCCAGCCCCACAAGCGCCACGATCAGGATCGCAGGCGTGCCGCTGCCCGCCAGCACGGCGTTAAAGATCAGCCCCACCACCAGCAGATTGGCAAACACCTCGGACAAGAGCCGCAGCGCGATGACCAGATTATAGCAGGCATTGCCCGCCCCGCCAAAGCGCGCGCCCAGCCAATCCTGCACCGACATAGCTCCGTTCTGGCGCAGACGCCCGACGATAAAGCCCCCGGTCAGGAAAGACCCATAGTAGGCCGCATAGGCCAGCGTGCCCGCGATGCCGTAATAATATCCCAGGATCGCCGCGTTCATCAGGCTGCGTGCGAAAATCCATGTGGTGACCTGGCTGAGCACCAGCGTCCAAAGCCCCGGCGCACCGCCTTGGGCCGTCATCCCGCCAAAGAACCCCTCGACCGAGGCGCGGCGCGGTGCGGCCAGCAGACTTGCGGCGATGATGGCACCGAAGAGAACAAACAGAACAATGGGGGACATCCGAGAATACCTTTGAAAGGGACAGCAACGTCCATGGGTAGCCTAGCACAAACCGCCGCGCTATCTGTTGCGCGGCGGTCTGTCGTAAACGTGATGAAATATGTCAGACGGGCGCGCGTGCCGCGCGGACATCACAGCGCCCGCCCCTCGCCCTCACATCGTGATATTGGTCGCCCCGCCGTCAAGCAGCAAGTTCTGCCCGACGATAAATCCCGCGTGTTGCGAGCACAGGAAAGCACAGGCCGCGCCGAATTCATGCCGCGTGCCATAGCGCCCTGCTGGGATGGTCGATGCGCGCTCGGTGCGGGCCTCTTCCAGCGTGATGCCCTTTTGTTTGACGACGCCGCCATCCAGTGCATCGGCGCGGTCGGTGGCGTGGATGCCGGGCAGCAGGTTGTTGATCGTGACACCCTTGCCCGCGACCTGACGCGAGGTGCCCGCGACATAGCCGGTCAGACCGGTACGTGCCGAGTTGCTGAGCCCCAGAACGCCGATTGGCGCGCGTACGGATTGCGAGGTGATGTTGACGACGCGGCCCCAGCCACGGTCCATCATCGCAGGCACCAGTGCCTTGATCATCGCAATGGGGGCCAGCATGTTCGCATCGAGCGCCTTGATGAAATCCTCGCGGTCCCAATCGCTCCACATGCCGGGGGGTGGGCCGCCTGCGTTATTGACCAGAATGTCGATCTGGCCCGCGGCCTCCAGCACCAGCTTCTGGCCTTCGTCCGTGGCGATATCGGCGGCGATGGTGGTGACCTCGACGCCATAGTCCTGACGGATGCGTTCTGCGGCTGTTTCCAGATCAGCGGCACCGCGTGCGTTCATCACCAGATCCACCCCCGCTTCGGCCAGCGCCTCTGCGCAGCCCAGGCCGAGGCCCTTTGACGATGCGCAAACCAATGCGCGTTTTCCCTTGATTCCCAGATCCATAGCGATCTCTCCCGGTTAGTGTTCGCGCAAGTCGTAGCACTGTCTTCGCGGACAATGCCAGCAAAAGGCCAAAGGCTTGACCCGAATGGGACACAATCCTATGGCAAAGAGACAAGAACCACCGGCAGTTGTGTGACTGCCGGCCCCGATATCATTCACCGTTCGCGCGCAAAGGCCCGCCCCATGACCTCGCCCCGCCCTTCCCCTCCGCAAAGCGTCCCTGTCTTTCGTGCGACGCAATTCACGGCGACGGATGGTGCGAATATGGGCGACACGCTGTCTTTTGCCTCGGAACTGCTGCTGGATGATGTGTACGAGCTGTCCTACGGGGCCGAACCAGTGCGCCTGTCGATCCAGACGGCACCGGATGGCAGCCTGTCGATCGCGCCCGATACGCAAACCGGCACCAGCGGGGCCGCCCTGCATCTGGATTGCGCACTGACCTTCATGTCGCCTGACGGGCAGATCAACGATGCGATCCTGCTGGTCGAAGTGGCCGATGACGGCCATGCCGAAGCGATCTATCTCATCCCGCTCAGCGCGCTGTCGTCCAAAGTGGAATACCGGCTGGTTGGCATCGACACCGAGACGATGCGCCAGAAGTTCGCGCAAGTGGCCTGTGTGTCCTTCACCCGCGGCACGCATATCACCATGGCCACCGGTGAGCAGCGCCCGATCGAAGAACTCTGCGTCGGGGACAAGGTCCTGACCCGCGATGACGGCGTGCAGGCGATCCGCTGGATCGGACAAAGCACCGTGCGCGCGGTTGGCGAATTCGCCCCGATCTGCATCAACGCGGGCACGTTGAACAACGACAATGACCTGATCGTCAGCCCCGATCACCGCCTGTTCATCTACCAACGCGAAGACCGTCTGGGCGCCGGCCGGTCAGAGCTGCTGGTCAAGGTCCGCCATCTGGTCAACGGCGATACGGTACGGGTACAGGACGGCGGCTTTGTCGACTATTTCCAACTGCTGTTTGACGGGCACCAGATCATCTATGCCGAAGGCATCGCGGCGGAATCCATGCTGATCGACAGCCGCACCAAAGGCGTGCTGCCGCAAGAGCTGTCGGACGCTATGGGCGATGTCATCCCCGGCCATTCCGACCTGCCCCATGCGGGGCTGGATGTGTCGGAACCCCTGCTGGACCGCCCCGACGCGGCAGAACTGCTGCGCCGCGCCAGCATGCGCTGATCAACCAAAGAATTCCTCGCGCACGATCTTGCCATTGGCCACGTGGTAGATGGCGACCTCTTTCATCTCCATCTCGGTGCCGCTGTCTTTTTCGCGCGCCGCAACATCAAAGATGACGGCAAAGCGGTCATCGCCGTGGAGCATCGGGTCGCTGACATTCTGACGCGTCACCTCCATCGCGCTGTCCCACCACGCATGCTTGCCCTTGATGCCCTCAAGGCCCTGAGTTTCGCGCCCGTTTCCGTGGTCGATCCCTTCAACCGACATGGCGTCCTGCGCGTAAAGCCGATCAAGGTTCGCCACCTCGTGGCCCTCGCGGCAGCCTTTTACCAACGCATCTGCGATCTCTTTCAATTCCATTGTCACACCCCCTCTGGTTTCATCTGCGCCCATCATACCGCAGTTTCGCGCCGACCCCCAAGAAAATGCCACCACCCGCCTGATCCAAGCAGACTTGCGCGTGTGTACGGGCGTGGATATATGCCAATCCATGTTGGATACCCCCTCAAACCGCCCCGCTTTGCCTGCCGAAATCGCTCGGCGTCGCACCTTTGCGATCATTTCCCACCCCGATGCGGGGAAAACCACGCTGACAGAGAAATTCCTGCTGTTCGGCGGGGCGATCCAGATGGCCGGTCAGGTCCGGGCCAAGGGCGAGGCGCGACGCACCCGCTCTGACTTTATGGCGATGGAAAAAGACCGCGGTATCTCTGTCTCGGCTTCGGCTATGTCGTTCGATTTCATGAACAAGGGCACGAATTTCCGCTTTAACCTTGTGGATACGCCCGGCCACTCTGACTTTTCCGAAGATACCTACCGCACGCTGACCGCTGTTGACGCGGCCGTGATGGTGATTGACGGCGCGAAAGGCGTGGAAAGCCAGACGCAAAAGCTGTTCGAGGTCTGCCGCATGCGCGACCTGCCGATCCTGACATTCTGTAACAAGATGGACCGCGAGAGCCGCGATGTCTTCGAGATCATCGACGAAATTCAGGAAAACCTTGCCATTGATGTGACCCCTGCAAGCTGGCCCATCGGCGTGGGCCGCGACTTTATCGGCTGCTACGACATCCTGCGCGACCGGCTTGAACTGATGGACCGTGCCGACCGGAACAAGGTTTCCGAAAGCATTGCGATCGAAGGGCTCGACGACCCCAAGCTGGCCGAACACGTGCCCGCCGCCCTGCTAGAGAAGCTACGCGAAGACCTTGAGATGGTCCGCGAGCTGATGCCGCCGCTGGATGCGGCGCTGATGGCCGAAGGGTCGCTGACACCGATCTGGTTCGGCTCTGCGATCAACAGCTTTGGCGTCAAGGAACTGATGGACGGCATCGCCACCTACGGCCCCGAACCGCAGATTCAATCGGCAGAGCCAAGACAGATTTTACCTGAAGAACCAAAGGTTTCCGGCTTTGTCTTCAAGGTTCAGGCGAACATGGACCCCAAGCACCGCGACCGCGTGGCCTTTGTCCGTCTGGCGTCGGGCCATTTTACCCGTGGCATGAAACTGACCCATGTGCGGTCCAAGAAAACCATGTCTGTCACCAACCCCGTGATGTTCCTTGCCGCCGACCGCGAGCTGGCCGAGGAAGCATGGGCCGGTGACATCATCGGCATTCCCAACCACGGGCAGCTGCGCATCGGTGACACCCTGACCGAGGGCGAGGCGATCCGCGTCAGTGGCATCCCGTCCTTCGCGCCAGAGCTGTTGCAGGGCGTGCGCGCGGGCGATCCGATGAAATCGAAACACCTTGAAAAAGCGCTGATGCAATTCGCCGAAGAAGGTGCGGCGAAGGTCTTTAAACCCGCCATCGGCTCGGGCTTTGTTGTGGGCGTCGTCGGGCAGCTACAGTTCGAAGTGCTCGCCAGCCGGATCGAGCTGGAATACGGGCTGCCGGTGCGGTTCGAACAATCGCAGTTCACCTCTGCTCGTTGGGTGAACGGTGACCGGCAAGCCGTTGATAAGTTTACAGAAGCCAACAAACAGCATATCGCCCATGACCACGATGGCGACATCGTTTACCTGACGCGGCTGCAATGGGATATCGACCGTGTGGACCGCGATTACCCCGATGTGCGCCTGACCGCGACCAAGGAAATGATGGTCTGACTTGGGCTTGCCAGCCCGTCCGACGCACCGCAAACTGGCCCCATGACTGATGTGACATGGGGCATCGCCTCTACCATTCTGGCACCGACGCGCGACATATTGCAGTTCGCCGCCTATCATCTGGCGGCGGGCGCGCAGCGGCTTTACATCTATCTGGATGCGCCCAATGACGAGGCCTTTGCCCATCTCGACGCTCATCCCAAGATCCGCGTCATCACCTGCGACGCGCGCTATTGGAAGCAGCGCAAACGTGACCGGCCAGACGCCCACCAGCAACGCCAGACGGCAAACGCGACCCATGCCTACAACCGCCGCCGCGAGGTGGACTGGCTGATCCACATGGATGCGGACGAGTATCTGGTCGCAGGCCGCCCGATCGCTGACATTCTGGCCGATATCCCGCAAGCTGCGCCGGCCACCCGCATCCGCCCGATGGAGCAGCTTTCAGGCGATCCGACGGCGTTCAAGGGCTTCATCCCCGCCGGCCCCGACCGCGCGCGCATTGTGGCAGAGCTTTATCCGACCTATGGCGCTTATTTGAAGGGCGGGTTTCTCAGCCATCTAGCGGGCAAGGTATTTGTCCGCACGGGGCTGCCGAATATGCATCTGCGCATCCACAACGTCTTTCAAAAGGGCGAGATGCTGGACTGTCACGACGCTCCGCCCGAGATCACGCTGGCCCATGCCCATGCGAAAACATGGGACGACTGGATCGCCGCGTACCGCTACCGCATCACCAAGGGCAGCTACCGCCCCGAACTGCGCCCCAACCGCCCCTATGACCAAGGCGGTCTGTCGCTAAATGACCTTTTCTCGATGATAGAGAGTGAAAGCGGCGAGGAAGGGTTGCGCGCGTTTTTCGACGAAGTCTGCGCAGATACACCGGAATTGCGCAGCCGCCTGCGCGACCACGGGCTGCTACGCGAGGTTGATCTGGCGCTGCCCGACCAACTGGCAACACATTTCCCCCGTTTCACAGGGCTTTAGCGCATCCATTTGACGCGACGGGGAGTCTTTGTTAATGGGTGCAGAACATGTCGCGGAGAGCCTCCGCCCCTTGGGCCATGCGGGCCGACATGAATGCTGCCGCGGGCCAAGTGTATGTCCGCTATCATCGGACACACATGACAAAATTTTCTGATCTAAACCTTAATCCTAAAGTCCTGAAAGCCATTGATGAGGCCGGGTATGAAACCCCCACGCCAATTCAGGCCGGCGCGATCCCCCCTGCCCTTGAAGGCAAGGACGTCTTGGGAATCGCCCAAACAGGCACCGGCAAAACTGCCAGCTTTACCCTGCCCATGATCACCCTGCTTGCCCGTGGCCGCGCCCGCGCCCGGATGCCGCGCAGTCTGGTGCTGTGCCCCACGCGGGAACTGGCGGCACAGGTGGCCGAGAACTTCGACACCTATACCAAGCACCTGAAACTGACCAAAGCGCTGCTGATCGGCGGCGTGTCGTTCGGAGAGCAGGACAAGCTGATCGACAAGGGCGTTGACGTTTTGATCGCCACGCCCGGCCGTCTGATCGACCACTTTGAGCGCGGCAAGCTGATCTTGTCCGACGTGAAGATCATGGTCGTAGACGAAGCCGACCGGATGTTGGATATGGGGTTCATCCCCGATATCGAACGCATCTTCCAGATGACGCCCTTTACCCGTCAGACGCTGTTCTTCTCGGCCACGATGGCCCCCGAGATCGAGCGGATTACGAACACCTTCCTCTCTGCGCCCGAGCGTATCGAAGTCGCCCGTCAGGCCACCACGAGCGAGAATATCGAGCAAGGCGTGCTGATGTTCAAAGCCTCGCGCAAGGACCGCGAAGCGACGGAAAAACGTAAAGTGCTGCGCGCGTTGATCGACGCCGAAGGCGACAAATGCACCAACGCGATCATCTTCTGCAACCGCAAGATGGATGTGGATACGGTCGCTAAGTCGTTGAAAAAATACGGCTATGACGCGGCTCCGATCCATGGGGATCTTGATCAAAGCCAGCGGACCAAAACGCTGGAAGGGTTCCGCAACGGCGATCTGCGCTTCCTTGTTGCCTCTGACGTGGCGGCGCGCGGTCTTGATGTGCCGTCGGTCAGCCACGTGTATAACTACGACGTGCCCTCCCATGCCGAGGATTACGTGCACCGGATCGGCCGCACGGGTCGCGCGGGACGTGATGGCAAGGCGATCATGATCTGCGTCCCGCGGGACGAAAAGAACCTCGAGGACGTTGAACGTCTGGTACAGCGCGAGATCCCACGCCTCGACAACCCCTTGGGCGGTTCGGAGGCAAAAGTGGCCCCAGCGGCAGAGGCCAAGACAGCCGATGCCCCCGCTGCGAAATCCGATGAGGCGACCAAATCTGAGAAGCCCAAACGCACCCGCACGCGCAGCCGTAAAAAGCCTGATGCGGCTAAGGTTGACGCTGAACAGACAGAGACGGCGCAGGCGGACAGCCCCAAGGCGGACAAATCCGATGCCAAAGCGGACGCCAAATCTGATGCAAAGCCGCAAGACAAAAAGTCGGACAAACCAGCCAAAGAGTCCGCAGACAAGGCCCCTGCCCAAAAGGCAGACGCCGCTCAGGACGACAAACCCAACAACCGTCGCGGTGGCCGTGGCGGGCGCGGTGATAACAACCGCAATGACAACAACCGTCAGCAGAACAACCGCAACGACAACCGTGTCGTCGGTCTGGGCGATCACACGCCCGAGTTCATCGGCCTAAGCTTTGCCGAGCGTCGCGAATAACCCCGCGCACCACTGACAGAAACGATTAAAGGCGCAGAGCATCCTCTGCGCCTTTTTCTTTGTCGCTACCGCTTTGCCTTGCAGCAGTTCCGGCGCGCCACACCCTGCCCCCACAAACGCAGAACGCCGCGCAGAGGGCTGCGCGGCGTTTTCTATTTAGTGTGAGAGCGTATTAGCTCAGGCGGCTGACCACGATGGTAACCTCGGGCTTTTTGCCGATCTCATCGTTGGCGGACTGACGCACAGTGCGCTTCAACCCATCGTGCAGCTTGTCGTCGTCGCGCAGGGTCTTGGCATTAGCACGGCCAAGGAACTGGGCCAGATCGGCTTCCAGCACGTCAACCAGCGACGTCTTGGACCGACCTTGCTCTGGTAGCCCCATGGCATCGACCCAAGGATCGCCCAAGGCTTCGTCATTCTCGTCCAGGATGACGGTAACGGTGACGTGGCCGTTCAGCGCCATGCGGATACGGTCGCGCACAACGCCATCCATCGCGCCAATCTGGGTAGAGCCGTCAAGGTAGGTCCGCCCGCTGTCGACATATTCAACGACCTTGGGCTCGTTGCCCGACAGGTCGATCATCATGCCGTTAACGGCCAGAACACCCTTCATCCCCTTGGCGTTGGCGATTTTGGTGTGCTCGCGCAGGTGGCGGTGCTCACCATGCATCGGGATCAGGATCTGCGGCTTGACCACGTCATGCAGCGTTTCCAGATCGGGACGGTTGGCGTGGCCCGATACGTGATACAGACCCGAGCTGTCGTCGACGATATCAACGCCCATCTCGGAGAATGCGTTGATCACCTTGATCACGCCACGCTCGTTGCCCGGAATGGTTTTGGACGAGAACAGGAACATGTCCCCTTCCTTCATTTCCAGCCCCATGTATTTGCCGCGTGCCAGCTGTGCCGACGCCGCACGACGCTCCCCTTGCGACCCTGTTACCAGCAGCATCAGGTTCTCGCGCGGGATGCCGCGGGCTTCTTCCGGGCTCACGACCGGGGGGAAGTCCTTCATCACGCCGGTTTCAAGCGAGGCTTCGACCATGCGTTTCATGGCACGTCCCAGCAGCACAACCGACCGCCCTGCCCGTTCGCCCGCATCCGCCAGCGTCTTCACACGCGCGACGTTAGAGGCGAAGGTCGTCGCGACGACCATACCCTGCGCGGTGCCGAGCAGCTTTTCAATCTCTGGCCCGACGGTCGCTTCGGACCGGCCTGCATGCTGCGAGAAGACGTTGGTACTGTCACAGATCAGCGCCTTGACGCCGTCCTTGGACACGTCGGCCCAAAGTTCGGGGTCGTAGGGTTCACCAACACCGGGTGTCATGTCGATTTTGAAGTCGCCCGAGTGGATCAGGCGATCACCAGCGACATCAATCACCAGCGACGACGATTCAGGGATGGAGTGGGACATGGGCAGGAAACCCACTTTGAACGGCCCTACGGTCGTTTGTTGCGGCCAAGGGGCCACGGTGGTCACCGCATCGTCGGGGTGGCCGTATTCGTCCATCTTGCGCTTGGCGATATTGGCGGTGAATTTCCGCGTATAGATCGGCGCGCGCAGGCGGTCATAGGTATGGGCCACGGCACCGATATGGTCTTCGTGGGCGTGGGTGATGAAAATCGCCTCGATCTGGTCGCGGCGTTCTTCAAGCCAGGCGATATCGGGGATGATCAGATCCACGCCGGGGCTTGTGTCCATGTCGGGGAAGGCCACGCCAAGGTCGACAACAATCAGCCGCTCCTTACCGGGTTTCCCGTATCCATAAACATAGGCATTCATGCCAATTTCACCTGCCCCACCGAGGGGCAGATAGATCAATCTTTCGCTGCTCATATGACTAAGCGGTATCCTTGTTATAGTTATAAATCACGGTCAGGCCGTGCATCGTCAAATCATCTTGGTATGCATCAAACAGATCGACTGTCTGTTGAAAGAGCGGGGCCAGCCCGCCTGTGGCAATCACGCGCATTTCGCGGCCGCGCTCAGCCTTTATTCGGGCACATATCTCACGGACGAGGCCAACATAACCCCAAAAAATGCCCGATTGTATGCAAGAGACGGTATTTGTACCAATCACCGCCTGTGGTTTCGAGATGTCTACATGAGGTAAGGCCGCCGCGGCGTTATGCAATGCCTCAAGGCTCAGGTTCACACCGGGGGCAATCACCCCGCCGATATAGGCCCCGTCCGTATCGACCACGTCAAAGGTCGTCGCCGTGCCGAAATCGACAATGATCAGATCACCGCCATAAAGATCATGCCCCGCCACCGTGTTGACCAGACGGTCAGGCCCCACGGCGGTGCCTTCGTCAACGCGGACATCCACGGGCAGCAGGCAATCGGGTTTGCCCACCACAATGGGCCGCGTGTCAAAATAGCGGTCCGCCAGAACGCGCAGGTTGAACACCACCCGCGGCACGGTCGAGCTGATGATGACATCGGTGATATCTGCCTCGACGCCCTGAAACTTCATCAAGGTGCTGAGCCAGACGTAATATTGGTCAGAGGTACGCTGCCATTCGGTAGAGGTCCGCCACGTCCCGAGGAACCGCGCCCCGTCCCAGATCGAAAAGACTGTATTGGTGTTTCCGCAGTCAATCGCCAACAGCATGGCACATCCCTCCGCTCGCGCTTAGAAAAATACATCCGCCGCAGTGATGGGCACACGGCCTTTAGGGGTGCGCAGGATCAGGTTGCCTTGCGCGTCCACGTCTTCGAACACACCACGGGTTTCGTCCTTCATGGTGCGCGCGACGATCTCTTCGCCCAAACGCGCGGCATGGGACAACCACGCGGTACGGATGGGGGCAAAACCATAGGTCTGGAACTGGGTTTCCAGCTGCGCGTATTCCGCCGCCAGCGCATCCAAAAACACCTCGGGCGGGACCACTTTGCCGGTCTCTGCCACGACGGAAACGGGGCGTAGGGCCCCTGCCTCGACCTGATCGGCACCGGGCGCATGGGCAAGGTTCACCCCGATTCCGATGGCCAGAAAATCACCGATGCTTTCCAGCAGGATGCCCGCGACCTTACCGCCATTCAGCAGCACGTCGTTCGGCCACTTCAGGGTAAAGGCCCCCTCGTCCCGCGTGGTGGCGACAAAGGCGCGGCGCAGGGCAAGCGAGGCGACAAAGCTGCGCAGCGCCGCGGTCGAGGGGCTTTCGGACCGGCGCATCATCAGCGTTGCGGCAAAATTGCCCCGTGGCGTGGCCCAGGACCGCCCGCGCCGACCGCGTGCGGCGGTCTGCTCCTGCGCGAGGATCCATGTGGACCCCGTCAGCTCGCTCGCTTGGCGTGCCGCCTCGCTCAGGGTGGAATCGACGCTATCGAAAACCTGCCGCCCATAGCCATCGGGCCAAGACGCGTTTTGCGCCTTGGCCCCCGTTGCTCCCGCGGTGGAAGCGCCATTGTTCACCGATGTCACCGGCAGATCAGTTGATCAGCGTCGCCGCTGCAGAGATCGCAGCAGTTTCGACGCCAAACATGTTCAGGATACCCACGACCATGATCACGGCAGAGGCAACAACGAACCCCGACAGCAGGCTGCTTTTGCCTTCATCCAGACGGTCATCGCCTTCGGCACCGAAATACATCAGGAAAACGATACGCAGGTAATAATAGGCACCGATGGCCGAGGCCACAGCGCTTGCAACAACCAGCCAGACCAGCCCCGCATCCACACCCGCCTGCCAGACACCCAGCTTGGCGAAGAAGCCCAGCATCGGCGGTACACCAGCAAGCGAGAACAGCAGCACCAGCATCGCCAGCGCCTTACCCGGCGCGCGTTTGGAATACATGTTCAACGCCGAGATATCGGTGACCGGCTGGCCGTCTTTCTCCATCCCGAGGATGAAGGCAAAGGTGCCGATGTTCATGGTCACGTAGATCGCCAGATAGACCAGCATGGATTTGACACCCAGCTCGGTCCCGGCGGCAAGGCCGATCAGCGCATAGCCCATGTGGGCGATCGAGGAATAGGCCATCAGGCGTTTGATGTTGGTCTGACCAATCGCGGCGACGGCACCAAGGAACATGGACAGGACCGACAGCAGCGCGACGATCTGGCTCCAGTCGGCGACAGCATTGCCGAAGGCGTCATGCAGCACGCGGGCAAACAGCGCCATCGCGGCAACCTTGGGGGCTGTGGCGAAGAAAGCTGTAACCGGCGTCGGTGCGCCCTCGTAGACATCGGGCGTCCACATGTGGAACGGCACGGCCGACACCTTGAACGCCAGACCGGAGACGACAAAGACGATCCCGAACAACAGGCCAATCGATGTCTGCCCTGCGCTCGCAAGGCTCATGACGCCCGCGAATTGCGTGGTGCCGGCGTAGCCATAGACCAGCGACACACCGTACAGCAGCAAACCAGAGGACAAAGCGCCCAGAACGAAATACTTCAGACCCGCTTCGGTCGATTTCACGCTGTCACGACGCAGAGAGGCGACGACATAAAGCGCCAGCGATTGCAGCTCGAGACCCATGTAAAGGGTCATCAGGTCGCCCGCGCTGACCATCATCATCATGCCGACGACGCTCAGCGCGATCAGCACCGGATATTCAAACCGCAGCAGCCCGCGCTTTTTCATATAGGCTTCGGACATCGCCAGCACCGCCGCCGCGCTGAGCAGCATGGTGACCTTGGCAAACCGGGCAAAGCTGTCTTCGACGAACAGACCGTTGAAGGCGATGCGCGTGGTGCCACCGCTGGTCATACCGATCCAGATCGCCAGCAGCGTCATCACGATTGCCGTGGCCCAGACGATCACCCCCGCAGCGGCGTCCTTGTTGGTGTAAACCGCCCCAAGCAGTGCCAGGATCGCGAAAAGCGCCAGCAGGATTTCGGGCAGGATGACATTCAGATCAGCGGAAATCATCGCGCGGTCCTTTATTCTGAGGCCGTCTGGACAGCGGCACCTGCCGCCTCCAGGGCCGTATCATAGCTATCAACAAGGGCGGCAACCGATGGCCCGATCATGTCGAGCACCAGCGCCGGGTAGACACCCAACAGCAACGTCATCGCCACCAGCGGGGCAAAGATCCAGCGTTCGCGGCGCGACATGTCCGTGATGGTGCGCAGGCTTTCCTTGATCAGATCGCCCATCACCACGCGGCGATAGAGCCACAGCGCATAGGCCGCCGAGAAGATCACCCCGGAGGTAGCTACCGCCGCGACCCAGGTGTTCACCTGGAACGTGCCCATCAGCGTCAGGAATTCCCCGACAAAGCCCGATGTCCCCGGCAGACCGACGTTGGCCATGGTGAAGAACATGAACACCAGCGCATAGGCAGGCATCCGGTTCACCAGACCGCCATAGGCGTCAATCTCGCGGGTGTGCATCCGGTCATAGATCACGCCCACACAGAGGAACAACGCAGCCGAGATAAAGCCGTGGCTGATCATCTGGAAGATCGCGCCATCCAGGCCCTGTTGGTTAAAGGTAAAGATACCCATGGTCACGAAACCCATATGCGCGACCGAGGAATAGGCGATCAGCTTTTTCATGTCTTCCTGCACCAGCGCCACCAGCGAGGTATAGACAATCGCGATCGCCGACATCCACAGCACCAGCGGGGCCATCACATCTGCCCCCACAGGGAACATCGGCACCGAGAAGCGCAAGAAGCCGTAGCCGCCCATTTTCAGCAGGATCGCCGCCAGCACCACGGAACCGGCTGTCGGGGCCTGAACGTGTGCGTCAGGCAACCATGTGTGCACCGGCCACATCGGCATTTTCACCGCAAAGCTCGCAAAGAACGCCAGGAACATCATGGTCTGCAAACCGCCGACCACGGTGATCCCCGCAATCGAGAAGCTTTCGGAGGCAAAGGTATGGGTCAGCAAGCTGACCTCGCATCCGCCAATACAGGTCGTGCCGGCATCCGCGTACATCATCACCATCGCCACCAGCATCAGGACGGACCCGAGGAAGGTGTAGAGGAAGAACTTGAACGAAGCGTAAATGCGGTTCGCCCCGCCCCAGATGCCGATGATCAGGAACATCGGGATCAGACCTGCTTCGAAGAAGAGGTAGAAGAGCACCAGATCCAGCGCCATGAACACGCCCAGCATCAGCGTTTCCAGCAGCAGGAAGGCGATCATATATTCCTTGACCCGCGTCTCTACGTTCCAGCTGGCGGCAATGACCAGTGGCATCATAAAGGTGGTCAGCATCACGAAGAGGATCGAAATCCCGTCAACGCCCAAGCGATATTTCAGGCCCATCAGCCACTGCGCCTCGTCGACGAACTGGAACCCGGTGTTGGACGAGTCGAAGTCGAACAGGATGAACAGCGAGATCAGGAAGGTGACCGTCGTCGTGATCAGTGCGAGCCACTTTGCATTGCGCCCCGCTGCGGCATCATCGCCCCGCAGGAACACAGCCAGAATAAGCGCCGCAAAGCTGGGCATGAAGGTAATGATGGAAAGCAAGTGATGATCCATTAGTGTGCCCCCCCGCTCATCGTCATCCAGGTCACAAGGACCGCGATGCCGATCACCATGGCAAAGGCGTAGGTAAAGATATAGCCGGACTGCGCGCGCCCTGCCAGTCGGGTGAGGAACGGGATGATCCCCATAGCGACACCGTTCAGCGTGCCGTCGATCACATTGCCGTCCCCGCGCTTCCAGAAGAAGCGACCGATGGCCATCGCGGGTTTGACGAAGATCACGTTATACAGCTCGTCGAAATACCACTTGTTCAACAAGAACAGATAAAGCGGCCGTTGGTTCGCCGCCAGACGCGACGGCAGGGTCGGGTTCCAGATGTAGAACCACAGGGCCATCACAAGGCCAAAGACCATCGCGATGAACGGGCTGACCTTGACCCATGCCGGTGCGGCGTGGGCGTCGTCCAGAACGTGGTTGTCGGGTGCGATATACAAGGCCCCCTCGCCCGGTGCACCGGCGAAGGCGGGACCGTGGTGACCGGCATCGGCACCGTGGCCGTCTTCAGCGTGGTCACCTGCGTCGGCGTGGCTGTCTTCCGCTCCTTCAACATGGGTTTCACCACCGGCGGCCATCTCGGCCATGGGGATGCCATAGAACTCGCCCACATCCTCGGCGTGGCCGAAGAAGCTGTTGTACCAGATCATACCCGCAAAGATCGCGCCAAGGCTCAACACGCCAAGCGGCACCAGCATCACCATCGGGCTTTCATGTGCGTGGTCATGGGTATGCTTGTCGCCGCGCGCCTTGCCAAAGAAGGTCAGGAACATCAGGCGCCAGCTGTAGAAGCTTGTCATCGCAGCCGCGATCACCAGCATCCAGAAGCCATACATGGACCCGCCACCCCAAGCGCTTTCGATGATCGCATCCTTGGAAAGGAAGCCCGCGAAGCCGAAATGCGTCAACGGAATACCGACACCGGTAATGGCCAGCGTACCGATCATCATCGCCCAGAACGTATAGGGGATTTTCTTACGGAGCGCGCCATAGTTACGCATGTCCTGCTCGTGGTGCATGGCGTGAATCACCGACCCCGCCCCCAAGAACAACATCGCCTTGAAGAACGCGTGGGTGAACAGGTGGAACATCGCGGCAGAATACATGCCAACGCCAGCGGCCACGAACATATACCCAAGCTGCGACATGGTCGAATAGGCGATGACGCGTTTGATGTCGTTCTGCACCAGACCGATGGTCGCGGCGACAAAGGCGGTGGTGGCCCCAAGGAAGGTGACGAATGTCATCGCCTCGGGGGCGACCTCCATCAACGGAGACATGCGGCAGACAAGGAAAACACCGGCCGTCACCATCGTCGCGGCGTGGATCAGCGCCGACACAGGCGTCGGGCCTTCCATCGCGTCGGGCAACCATGTGTGCAGGAAGAGCTGCGCCGATTTACCCATCGCACCGATGAACAGCAGGATCGCGATCAGGTTCGCGGCATTCCAGTCGGCCCAAAGGAAACCAACGGTGGTTTCCGCCAGCTCGGGGGTGGCTGCGAAGACATCGTCGAACTTGATCGAGTCGGTCAGATAGAACAGGCCAAAGATACCAAGCGCAAAGCCGAAGTCACCGACACGGTTGACCACAAACGCCTTGATCGCCGCCGCATTCGCCGAGGGCTTTTTATAGTAGAAGCCGATCAGCAGATAGGATGCGACGCCCACGCCTTCCCAGCCAAAGAACATCTGAACAAGGTTGTCAGATGTCACCAGCATCAGCATCGCGAAGGTGAAGAACGACAGATAGGCGAAGAAACGGGCGCGATAGGGCTCCGCGTCCGAGAAATTCTCGTCATGGGCCATGTAGCCGAAGGAATAGAGGTGCACGAGGCTGGAGACCGTGGTGATCACGATCAGCATGATCGCGGTCAGACGGTCGAGACGGATCGCCCAATCGGTCGACAGGCTGCCGCTTTCGATCCAGCGCAGGATCTGGATGTGCTGTGTTTCACCGTCAAACGAAAGGAACACGATCCAGCTGAGCAGCGCCGCGAGGAACAGTAGACCCGTTGCCACATATTGGCCGGTCTTCTCCCCGATCAGCTTCCAGCCGAAACCACAGATCAATGCACCGACAAGTGGTGCGAAAAGAATGATCGTTTCCATGATCTTAGCCCTTCATCACGTTGACATCTTCAACCGCGATCGTACCCCGATTGCGGAAGAAGCAGACCAGAATGGCCAGCCCGATTGCGGCCTCGGCCGCAGCGACGGTAAGGACGAACAGCGTGAACACCTGCCCCACCAAATCACCCAGATAATAGGAGAAGGCGACAAAGTTGATGTTCACCGCCAAGAGCATAAGCTCGATCGACATCAACATGATGATGATGTTCTTGCGGTTCAGGAATAGCCCGAAAATGCCAATGACAAACAGCGTCGCCGCTACTGTCAGGTAATGTTCAATTCCGATCATGTCGTCCCTCGGTTCTTTTGCCCGTTTCAGGCGTTCTTTAGTTCTTGTCGCGAGATGTTTCCATCCCGATCCCGTCGCATCTAGAAAATGCTGTAGCCGCCCACGACCACGATCAAAACCACGACAAGCACCACAATTGTATTACGTGACATGGATCACATCCTTGATTGGGCAGGCCGCCTAAAGGCCCTGCCCGGGTTTCACATCATTCAGTTTCATCGCCAGCTTCGGATCGCGCATCATCTGATCGACCACGTTCTGGCGTTTCACATCCGCACGGTGGCGCAGCGTCAGCACAATCGCCCCGATCATCGCGACCAGCAGGATCAGACCCGACAGCTGGAACAGCAGGAAGTATTGATCATAAAGGATCAGGCCCAATGCGGCGGTGTTGTGCACCTCGTCGGTGATCACCTGCGTGCGCAGACCTTCGGCGGCAGAGTTCGCGTCCCACGCGCCGAACGCCATCACGAATTGCATCAGGATCACCAGACCGATCAGCAGGGCCAGCGGCATATAGCGCGCCATTTCCGCCTTGAGCTCGGCGAAATCGACATCAAGCATCATGACAACGAACAGGAACAGAACCGCGACCGCGCCGACATAGACAATGATCAGCAGCATCGCGACGAATTCGGCGTTGAGCAGCACGAAAAGCCCCGCCGCGCTGAGGAAGGACAGGATCAACCACAGCACCGAATGCACGGGGTTGCGGCTGATCACAGTGAACAGCCCGCCAGCGATCACGCTGATCGCGAAGAGGTAAAATGCGAAAACGCTCATGCGTCACCTTCCTTGTCATCCAAAACACCCTGCGCGATTTCCATTGCGCGGGTCATGGCGGGGATGCCGGCGAAAACCGCCATCTGCCCGATCGTCTCTATCACTTGCTGCTTGTGGGCCCCTGCCTCTACCGCGTGGATCACGGCCTGACGCAGCGCCACGTCATTCTGGGCACCCTGCATGGTCAGCCCCGAAATCGTCAGCAACATCCGTGTTTTGGCATCCAACCCGTTGGGGTTCATCGTATTGCCAAAAAACGTTTCCATCATGTCTTTGGGCATCTTGCCCATCATCGCCTCGAACCCTTTGGGGGAAAACGCATCCATTGCAGGAAAGGCTTTGGCCATATCCTGCATCTGACGCATCATCTCTTCAAAAGGGTTCTGGCTGTCGGTCATCGGTACGGCGCGTCCAGTTCGAGGTTGCGCGCGATTTCAGCTTCCCAGCGTTCACCGTTGTCCAGCAGCTTGGCCTTGTCATAGAACAGCTCTTCGCGGGTCTCGGTCGAGAATTCAAAGTTCGGCCCCTCGACAATCGCGTCAACCGGACAGGCTTCCTGACAGAAACCGCAGTAGATGCATTTGGTCATGTCGATGTCGTAGCGCGTGGTGCGGCGGCTGCCATCATCGCGCGGTTCCGCGTCGATGGTGATCGCCTGCGCCGGGCACACCGCTTCGCACAGTTTGCACGCGATGCAACGCTCTTCCCCGTTGGGATAGCGGCGCAGGGCGTGCTCCCCACGGAACCGAGGGCTCAGCGGGCCCTTTTCGTGCGGGTAGTTGATCGTCGCCTTGGGCTTGAACATATACTTAATGCCCAGCTTCAAGCCTTGATAGAAATCCTGCAGCAGGAAGTATTTCGCGTGACGGGTATAGTCGGTGTTAGCCATATCAGCCCCCTACTGTCCAACGGGCATAGATACCCCAGAACCAATCGAATTTCGCGGCGAAGGATACGAAGACAACCCAGAACAGGCTGAATGGCAGGAACACTTTCCATCCCAGACGCATCAGCTGGTCATAGCGGTACCGCGGGGTGATCGCCTTGACCAACGAGAAGAAGAAGAACACCAGCCCCATTTTGGCGACCATCCAGAAGATGCCGTCCGGCAGGCCCGGGATCGGCGACAGCCAACCGCCAAAGAACATCAGCGAGATCAGCGCGCACATCAGCACCACGGCGACCAGTTCGCCGATCATGAACAGCAAGAAGGGCGTGGAGGAATATTCGACCTGATACCCGGCAACCAGTTCCGATTCCGCTTCGGGAAGGTCAAACGGCGGGCGGTTGGTTTCGGCCAGCGCAGAGATGAAGAACAGGATCAGCATCGGGAAGTGCGGTAGCCAATACCAGTTCAGCAGACCGTAGTCGCCGCTTTGCGACAGCACGATGTCCCCGAAGTTCAACGAGCCAGAGCTGATGACGACGCCGATGATGATCAGGCCGATCGACACTTCGTAAGAGATCATCTGCGCGGCAGAGCGCAGCGAGCCCAGAAACGGGTATTTGGAGTTTGACGCCCACCCGCCCATGATCACGCCATAGACTTCAAGCGACGAGATCGCGAAGACATAAAGGATCGCGACGTTGATGTTCGACAGAACCCAACCGTCGTTGAACGGGATCACCGCCCAGGCAACCAGCGCCATAACCAATGTGACCATCGGGGCCATGAAGAACACGGCGCGGTCCGCACCGGCGGGCACGACCACCTCTTTGACGATGTATTTCGCGAAATCCGCAAAGGATTGCAGCAGACCGTAGATGCCTACAACGTTCGGGCCGCGGCGCAGCTGTACCGACGCCCAGATTTTCCGGTCGGCGTACATCAGGAACGCAAGGGCAAGAAGCAGGGGAATCACAACAAGGAAAATCTGGCCAATAATCAGCAGGATCGTCCCCAGCGTGGTGTTGAAAAAGAAGTCAGCCATAGGTCCTCACACCGTCGGTATGCCTTTTTCCATGCAGTTCTGCACGGTCACTTCAGCATCTATTGTCTTCAAGCCCGCAGGCAGGCTCGGCGAGATGGTGTAAACAGCATCTGCGTGCCAGACACCACCCTCGATCTCAACATTTGTACGCACGTGGCGGGCAAAACCAAAGCCCCGGATCAAAGTATAGCGCGCCGCGGCACATTCCGCGTATTCCGCTACATTCTCGGATGACTGCGCTTTGGTCATCGCCACGTCGAACTGGACAAGGTCCCCGTCCAGCAGTTTGGTTTCAACACCGCGATACTCGGGAATGAAATCTTCGGCCATGGGCGCTTGCGTCTCGCAGGCACCCAGAACCAAAGGCAACATCATCCCCAAAATCCTCACTCCGCCGCCAGTGGTTTTTCGCGGCGGGCTTTGGCGTTGGCCGAAAGCTCTGCCATCAACTGGCTGGCGCGGGCGATGGGGTTGGACAGGTAGAAATCGGCAATCGCAAAGCGCAACGGGCTTTCGCCCAGATCGCCTGTGGCCACAGGCTGCCATGCGTTTTCAGCAACCTGATCAATATTCCCCAGATGCGGGACATCAGCGACCAGCGCCTTGCGCAATGCTGCAAGCGAATCGAACGGCAGCTTGGCGTCCAGCTCGGCACTCAGCGCGCGCAGGATGGCCCAGTTTTCCTTGGCCTGACCGGGGGCAAAGCTGGCGCGCGCGGCAAGCTGCGGACGGCCTTCGGTATTGACGAACAAACCGCCCTCTTCCGTATAGGCGGCACTGGGCAGGATGATATCGGCACGGTGCGCGCCGCGATCCCCGTGCGAGCCTTGATAGATCACGAAGGGGCCAGCAGGAATGTCGCCCTCATCGGCGCCAAGGTTGTAGATCACATCAGCGGCCAGCACATCGTTGATGCCATTTTCGGCAACGGCACCGACGTCCATCGCACCCACTCGGGATGCGGCAGTGTGCAAGACCATAAAACCGGATTGCGTCGCCTCGGCCAGCGCCATGGCAGCGGCCAGAACCTCTGCCCCGTCTTCGCGCGCCAAGGCCCCCATGCCCACAACGATGACCGAGGATTTCTCGGCGATGTCGGCGTGGTCCTTTTTCAGCAGGTCATTCAGCAGCGACGGGCTGTCGCCCAGATGATCGTAATCGTAGGTCAGATCGACCGCTGGGCCCATCAGCGCCACATCCGCGCCGCGGGTCCACGCCTTGCGGATACGGGCGTTCAGCACCGGTGCTTCCACCGCGGGGTTCGCGCCGATCAGCATCACGGCTTGCGCGTGATCCAGATCTTCGACCGTGGCGGTCCCGACATAGCCCGACCGGTTGCCCGCAGGCAGCTTCGCGCCATCGGTCCGGCATTCGACAACGCCGCCCTGCCCCTCGATCAGTTGTTTCAACGCATATGTCGCCTCGACCGAGGCAAGGTCACCGATCAGACCGGCGACTTTCTTACCCTTCATCGCAGCAGCGGCAGCGGCCAATGCTTCGGGCCAGTCAGCTTTGCGCAATTTACCGTTTTCACGAATATAGGGCGTGTCCAGACGCTGGCGGCGCAGACCGTCCCAGACGAAACGGGTTTTATCGGAAATCCATTCCTCGTTCACGCCATCATGGTTGCGCGGCAAGAAGCGCATGACTTCGCGGCCTTTGGTATCCACACGGATGTTCGACCCAAGCGCATCCATCACGTCGATCGATTCGGTCTTTGACAGCTCCCAGGGCCGTGCGGTGAAAGCATAGGGTTTCGAGACCAGCGCCCCCACGGGGCACAAGTCGATGATGTTGCCCTGCAGGTTCGAATCGAGCGTCTGCCCCAGATAGGCTGTAATCTCGGCGTCTTCACCGCGGCCGGTCTGGCCCATCTGGTGAATGCCCGCGACCTCGGTGGTGAAGCGCACACAACGGGTGCAGGAAATGCAGCGCGTCATATGGGTTTCGACCAATGGACCCAGATCCAGATCTTCGGTCGCGCGTTTGGGCTCGCGGTAGCGGCTGAAGTCGACGCCGTAAGCCATCGCCTGATCCTGAAGATCACATTCGCCGCCCTGATCGCAGATCGGGCAATCCAGCGGGTGGTTGATCAGCAGGAATTCCATGACGCCCTCGCGGGCCTTTTTAACCATGGGCGAATTGGTTTTGACGACAGGCGGCTGGCCCTCTGGACCAGGACGCAAGTCACGCACCTGCATGGCACAGGACGCCGCAGGCTTGGGTGGGCCGCCCACGACCTCCACAAGACACATCCGGCAGTTACCGGCAATCGACAGACGTTCATGGTAACAGAAACGCGGAATTTCTACCCCTGCTTCCTCGCACGCCTGAATGAGCGTCATCGCCCCTTCGACTTCGACTTCCTTGCCGTCAATGATGATCTTGCGGGTATCGCTCATATGCTTATTTCGCTCTCAGTAACGAACCGATCCGGCTCGATTTTTGGATTTCTGCACGCCCTAACGCACAATAGCTTTGCGGGTCCGAAGTATCGACCCCCTTCGCCTTTAAATATGCGGCCCCACGGGCCTTCATGCGCGCCTTTTCAGCATCGCTTTTGCGGTAGGCGTCAATTTCGTCCGACGTATAGCCCAAGGATTTCGCCGTATTGTGCACATTGTTCAAATAGCTGAGTGCGCGGATCATACGGGCCGAGATATCGGGGCATTCTTTGCGAATCCGGTCGGCCAATCCAAGATCAAGCAGCGCATCATCAACAGCCGGTACATCACGCAGCGGCGGCTTTGCGGCGACAGGGCTGGCCATCAGGGCCACGGTTGTTACGGCGATCAATACGTTACGCATCTTACTCTCCTCATGTAGCGGGGCGGACTGCCCCTTGCTACACATGGGAACTGACCCCGATGTTATTCAATAACATCTCCGGATCAGCCATTTGCCAGCGGTATGTCGCGCAAACGGTCAGGAAGGGCAAGCCCCCTGAAACGTCAAAGCGTCGTCCACAAGGCGCAAATTCTCGGGCGGGGTGTCCGGCCCCACGACCCATTTGATATCCGAACTGCCATAGTTGGTCACACAATAAACCGTCGCTTCATAGCGCGCCGCTTCGCGGGCACCGTTGATCGACTGCGACGCATTGCGCACCCGCAGGGTAAAGACATCGCGTTGCCCGTCGACTTTGCTCAGCTTGGTGCGGAAATATTTACCATCAAAGGCCAGACGGTCTTCGCGGGCGGTACAGCCAGCCAATACCGCGGCCGTTATACAAAATAGAACAATCTGCTTCATCTTCCCTCACTCTGCCGGTGTGGCCGGACCCGTCTTTTTGTGCAGCCCCCTGCCCGATCAACGGGTGAAAGCTATCGTTCTTCAGTCGTGCCTCAGAAGGCTGCGAAAATCGCCAGGACCGCCAAGGCCAGAATACACACCAGCCCCAGCATAAAGAACAGCGACCGCATCGGCTGGTTGGTCGTCCCGATATGCACCACGGCCATCGCGACCCGCACCACCACGAATAGCGCCGCAAAGAGGTTCACCCAGAACACAGGCGCGCCAAGCAGCACCGCCGCAAGCGTCGAGGCCAGAAACGGGCCCGACGCCTCTATCGCGTTCATGAACGCGCGTTCGCGGCGATAGACCACATCGTCGTAGTTCCGCTTAGGCTTGCCGCAATCGCAGCGCCCCTCTGGCGTGCGCCCCATGGTAGAGAGCGCGCCGAGGACACTGATCAGAATGGCCCAAAAAGCCAAAGCAGTCAGCGCGTGGCTATAGGCGGCAAAGCTTTCCATCAAAACTTACTCCGCCGCGACGGCGCTGACGCGGCCGGTGCGTTTGTGCTTGATGCGATCCTCGATCTCGTCGCGGAAGTGACGGATCAGACCCTGAATGGGCCAAGCCGCCGCATCCCCAAGGGCGCAGATCGTGTGGCCTTCGACCTGCTTGGTCACGTCAAGCAGCATGTCGATTTCTTCGGGCTCCGCATCGCCGCGCACCAAACGGTCCATCACGCGCATCATCCAGCCCGTGCCTTCGCGGCATGGCGTACACTGACCACAGGATTCGTGCTTGTAGAATTTCGCCAGACGCCAGATCGCCTTGATCACATCGGTGGAGTTATCCATCACGATGACCGCAGCCGTCCCCAGGCCCGAGCGTTGTTCGCGCAGGTAGTCGAAATCCATGATCGCGTCGCGCATCTGTGCACCGGGAATCATCGGCACGGACGACCCGCCGGGGATCACAGCCTTGAGGTTGTCCCAGCCGCCACGGATACCGCCGCAATGCTTTTCGATCAGCTCTTCAAAGGTGATGCTCATCGCTTCTTCGACGACGCAAGGATTATTCACATGGCCCGAGATCGCAAACAGCTTGGTGCCTGCGTTGTTCGGACGGCCAAAGCTTGAAAACCATTCCGGACCGCGACGCAGGATCGTTGGGACCACCGCGATGGATTCCACGTTGTTCACCGTGGTCGGGCAACCATAAAGACCGGCCCCCGCAGGGAACGGCGGCTTCATCCGCGGCATGCCTTTCTTGCCCTCAAGGCTTTCCAGCAACGCGGTTTCCTCGCCACAGATATAGGCACCTGCCCCGTGGTGCAGATAGATGTCGAAATCATAGCCGGATTTGCAGGCATTCTTGCCCACTAGACCCGCGTCATAGGCCTCGTCGATCGCGGCTTGCAGCGCTTCGCGCTCGCGGATGTATTCGCCGCGGATGTAGATGTAGCAAGCGTTGGCGTTCATCGCGAAGCTTGCGATCAGGCAGCCCTCGATCAGCGTGTGCGGATCGTGGCGCATGATCTCGCGGTCCTTGCAGGTGCCGGGCTCGGATTCATCGGCGTTCACCACCAGATAGCTGGGGCGACCGTCGCTTTCCTTGGGCATGAAGGACCACTTCAGACCGGTGGGGAAGCCCGCACCGCCACGGCCCCGCAGCCCCGAGGCTTTCATCTGGTCGATGATCCAGTCGCGCCCGTTCTTGAGGATGCCCGCCGTGCCATCCCAATGGCCACGCGCCTGCGCGCCTTTCAGCGTGCGGTCGTGCATACCGTAGATATTGGTAAAGATGCGGTCTTGATCCTGAAGCATGAAGCTAACCTTTATGTGTCACGGCTGGCCGCGCGGGCCCGCCTCATCTGATATATATTGACCATCGCCCAGATCAGGGCTGCCAGCGCGGCAAAGTCGAACAGCAGCGCATAGCGTCCGGGCAAGCCGAACTGCGGCGCAAGCCATTGCGCCGCGATCCAAAGCAACATTGTGCCGGCAATGACAAGGCCGACCATCCGGCCCTTACGGGCCAAGGCGATTTCTTCCTTATCTGTCATTACACGGCATCCATGTCAGGCTCAGGTCTTTTTACTACGCGTGGAGAATTCGGTCTCTCCACCGGAGGCGAGGGTTTTGGCCTGCGCCATCCAGTCATCACGTTGAATACGGCCTTTGAACCGCACGCGGGCATCAACCCAAGCGATTTCAGCCGCGGTCCATTTGGCGATCTGATCAAAGTGATAGATCCCCAGCTCATTCAGCGTTTGTTCAAGTTTCGGCCCTACCCCACTGATAAGCTTGAGGTTATCGGCACCGCCAGCGCGCGGTTTCTCCAGCGTTTCGGGGCTGCTTTCCACAGTACCCGCCGGAATATCCGCGATCCCCGAACGGGTCGAGGTAGCCCCCTTGACGGTGGCCGGTGCCTGCGGTGTTTCAGCCGGCGTTGGTTCCGGGATAGAGGCGACAGGTTCTGCCGCCGCTTCGGGCACGGGCGCAGGAGCCGGAGCCGCCTTGGCCTGTGCAGGCTCGGCTGCGGGGGCTTCGTATTTGTAGCTGCCCTTGCGCGCAGCGAGTTCCTCTTGGCCCTTCAGTTTGGCCGTGGGCTTGATCCCCGAGAAAGCGGCGGGTTCGTCTTTGGCCGCGGGCGAGGTGCCCGCTGTCGCCTCTGACGCGGCACCGCCGACATCGGCCTCGGCCTGACCGCCGGTCGTGTCTTCGGGGCGGGTCTCTACCGTTTCGGTGGCAGCGGGTTCCGCCTCCAGCGTCGGCTCAGGCTCTACCTCGGCGTCGCTGGTTGGTGCGGCGCTGGCCGCCTGGGTTGTGGCCGCCGTTGCAGGGGCCGCCGCCGCCGCAGGAGTGCTGGCCGTCTGCATAGGCTCATCCCCAAGCGACCCGCACATGAATTTGGACAGGACCACAAAGGTCACAAGCCCCAGTATGATTCCAAGGAATAGGGAGGCGATAAAGCCCCAGCCGAAAACCAGCCAAAATAGCAACGCGAGGACAAGGCCGACCCCGGCCCCCCACCGCATGCAACCGCGTTTGCATTGCTCTTTTTGCGTCAAATCAGTCATGTCCGTCCCTTCGTTCGCCATTCAAGATGATCTATTATGTGTTATAGATACCATCTTTTGTGGCGCGCGACGAGAATTCTGTTTCTTCACCAGCAGCAAGCTTTTTCGCCTGTTCGACCCAGTTGTCGCGGGTCACGCGGCCCTTGAAACCTTCGAGGTTCTGATCCACCCAGGATACCTCGTTCGGGCCCCAGTCAGCGATCTGGCTAAAGTGGTAAAAGCCCATCTTGTTCACCAGCGCTTCGAGCTTGGGACCGATGCCCTTGATCATCTTGAGGTCATCCGCCGCGCCGCCTTCGGGGGCATCCAGCGTCTTGGGCTTGGTGGCTGCCGCATCCGCATTGGCCTCGGCAGACTTCGCAACCGATGCTTTCTTGGTGCCCGCGGTCGAGGCTTTGGGCGCAGGGGCCGGATCGCCGGGTGCGACGCTGCCTGCTTCGGGTTTGCCCACCGCTTCGGTGCCGTCAGCCTCCCCCGGTGCTTCGGAGCGTTGATCCGAGGCATCGCCCACATCACGTGGTGCGTCTTCCTCTGCGGCGGTACGACCGCCTTGGGCACCGTCAGGGCCTTCGGGTGGCATATTGTCATCGCGCGCCACAGGCTGTTCCTTGTCGGAACCGGCGCTGTCTACACCATCTTTACCCTGCCAGGGCGCTGTCAACGGCACTTCGGTACCATCGATGCGCTTGAGCGTATCGCTGATGTCCACGGCCAGCTGCGCGCTGGCGTTATATTGTGTCTTGCCGCTGTCGTGATCGGTCAGGCTGGTCAGCCCGGACAGCGGTTCAGAGGCATAGCGCCCGTTCTGCGGGCCGGGTACGGGCACCTGCCCCGCCGCCATCTCGTCGATCATGGCGCGGAAGCCGTCGACGGTCAGATCTTCGTAATAGTCCTTGCCGATCTGCGCCATCGGCGCGTTCGAACAGGCGCCCAGACATTCGACTTCTTCCCACGAGAATTTGCCGTCTTCACTGATTTGATGTGCCTTGGGCGCGATGCGTTCCTTGCAGACCTCGATCAGGTCTTCAGCACCGCAGATCATGCAGGATGTCGTGCCGCAAATCTGGAAATGCGCGACCTCGCCCACAGGCTGAAGCTGGAACATAAAGTAGAATGTCGCGACCTCGAGCCCGCGGATATAGGCCATGCCCAGCATTTCAGAGACATGTTCGATCGCAGGGCGGCTTAGCCAGCCTTCCTGTTCCTGCGCACGCCACAGCAAAGGGATGATCGCGCTGGCCTGACGGCCTTCGGGGTATTTCGTGATCTGCGCTTCGGCCCAGGCCTGGTTGGCAGGGGTGAAGGCAAAGCTTGTCGGTTGGTCAGGGTGCAAACGGCGCAGCATCAGATCAGGCTTTCGTTCTTGCGGAAACGGCGGGCGCCTCCGGCGGGAGTTTATTTGGCAAAATGAAGAGGACCCGGCTCAACGGTCGACCTCTCCGAAAACGATGTCCATGGTGCCGATGATCGCCGCGACATCCGCCAGCTGGTGCCCCTTGGCGACATAGTCCATCGCTTGCAGGTGCAGGTAGCCCGGCGCGCGCAGTTTGGCACGGTAGGGTTTGTTCGATCCATCCGCCACAAGGTAGACGCCGAATTCGCCCTTTGGGGCCTCGACCGCGCAATAGACTTCGCCGGCGGGGACGTGGAACCCTTCGGTGTAGAGCTTGAAGTGGTGGATCAGGCTTTCCATGTCGGTTTTCATCGCGGTCCGGCTGGGGGGCGTGATCTTGCCCCGCGCCAATACATCACCCTGCCCTTCGGGCGCGCGCAGCTTTTCGATGGCTTGCTGGATGATGTAGGTGGACTGGCGCATTTCTTCCATCCGGACGAGGTAGCGGTCATAGCAATCGCCGTTCACACCGGTCGGAATCTGGAAGTCGAATTCATCGTAGCATTCATAGGGCTGCGCACGGCGCAAATCCCATGCCAGACCAGAGCCGCGGACCATCACGCCCGAGAAGCCCCAATCCTGGATGTCCTGTTCAGACACGATGCCGATGTCAGCGTTACGCTGTTTGAAGATCCGGTTTTCTGTCAGCAGCTGATCCACGTCGACCATGAAGCCCGACAGGAACTTGTGGGTCCACGCCTCGATATCATCAAGCAGCGCGGGCGGCAGATCCTGGTGGACCCCGCCGGGGCGGAAATAGGCCGCGTGCAGACGGGCACCGCAGGCGCGTTCGTAGAAGATCATCAGATCTTCGCGTTCTTCAAAGCCCCAGAGCGGCGGTGTCAGCGCACCCACGTCCATCGCCTGTGTGGTGACGTTCAGCAGGTGTGACAGGATGCGGCCAATTTCGGAATAGAGCACGCGGATCAGCGAGGCGCGACGGGGCACTTCGACACCGGTCAGCTTTTCGATGGCCAGACACCAGGCGTGTTCCTGGTTCATCGGGGCCACGTAATCCAGCCGGTCGAAATACGGCAGGTTCTGCAGGTAGGTGCGGCTTTCCATCAGCTTTTCGGTGCCACGGTGCAGCAGGCCGATATGCGGATCGCAGCGTTCGACGATCTCGCCGTCGAGTTCAAGAACCAGACGCAGAACCCCGTGCGCCGCAGGGTGTTGCGGGCCGAAGTTGATGTTGAAGTTGCGGATCTTCTGCTCGCCGGTCAGGGCGTCTTCGAAACCTTTGGTGCCGTCCATCATTTACGCTCCAGCTCGGTCAGTTTGACGCCCATCCACCACAGAAGGGCGACGGTGCCCAAAGGCACGAAACAGGCAACAGACCAGTATTTATTGATCCCGAAAAACGGCAACAGCTTGACCATCGGGATGATTGTGAGGGCAGACAGTATGAACCACCACATGCCCCCCATTATTTTGCCTCCGGCTTTTCATCGCCCGGCAGAATATATTCAGCCCCTTCCCAAGGCGACATAAAGTCGAACTGGCGATATTCCTGAACGAGGCTCACGGGTTCATAGACCACGCGCTTTTCCGTCTCATCATAGCGGACTTCGGTATAGCCGGTGGTCGGGAAATCCTTGCGCAGCGGGTAACCGCGGAACCCGTAGTCGGTCAGCAGGCGGCGCAGGTCGGGGTGGCCGGCAAAGATGATGCCGAACATGTCAAAGACCTCGCGTTCGAACCAGTTGGCCGACGGGTGGATATCGACGATCGAGGGGACCATATCCTCTTCGCGCGCGGCGACGCGCAAGCGGATCCGCTGGTTCTGGTACATCGACAGAAAATGATAGACGACATCAAAGCGTTTGGCGCGGCCCGGGTAATCCACCGCGGTGATATCCACCAGCGAGGAGAAACGGCAGGTCGCGTCGCTTTTGATAAATTCTACTAGACCGGGCAGATTGGCCTGGGTGACATCCATGTTCAGCTCGTCAAAGGCGATGTCCCACCCGAGGATACAGTCAGGGCGTTTCGCTTCGATATACGCGCCAAGTTCGTTCAGTTGTTCTGACATATCAGCCCCTTAGCGAACAATTGTGCCGGTGCGGCGGATTTTGCGCTGCAACTGCATGATACCATAAAGCAACGCCTCTGCCGTGGGCGGGCAGCCAGGCACATAGACATCGACAGGCACGACACGGTCACAGCCGCGCACCACGGAATAGCTGTAGTGGTAATAGCCGCCGCCATTGGCGCAAGACCCCATAGAGATCACATAGCGCGGTTCCGGCATCTGGTCATAGACCTTGCGCAGGGCCGGCGCCATCTTGTTGGTCAGCGTGCCCGCAACAATCATCAGGTCCGACTGACGTGGAGACGCGCGTGGCGCGGTGCCAAACCGTTCCAGATCGTAACGCGGCATCGAGGTGTGCATCATCTCGACGGCGCAGCAGGCCAGACCAAAAGTCATCCAGTGAAGCGAGCCGGTACGGGCCCAGTTGATGATGTCTTCGGTCGAGGTCAGCAGGAAGCCTTTGTCCTGCAGTTCCTTGTTCAGGTTCTGGGTGGCCACATCGCGGTCCATCCCGGCCACATTGGCCCCGGCGGCTGCTACTGCCATTCCAGTGCTCCCTTTTTCCACTCATATGCAAAGCCGGCGGTCAGCACGGCAAGAAAGACCATCATCGACCAGAAACCGGCCATGCTCACATCCTGAAAGGCCACGGCCCAGGGGAAGAGAAAAGCGATTTCGAGGTCAAAGATGATGAACAGGATCGACACGAGGTAGAACCGCACGTCAAATTTCATCCGGGCGTCGTCAAAGGCGTTGAACCCGCATTCATAGGCCGACACTTTTTCAGGGTCCGGGTTGCGCACGGCCAGCACGACGGCAGCCAGGATCAAAACAATGCCAAGGACAATCGCCACGGCTAGAAAAAGTAGGATCGGCAGGTATTCCCGCATCATGTCGTCCAAGGGGAAGCTCCTTTTGCGTATGCGACGCGCCACGCGCCCTGTCAGCCAAACGGCACTATTGGCTTTGGTCGGTTTACTCCGCTGTCCGGTCAGGGTCAACCGAGCCCGCCATATTTGCGTCATCCTGTCGTGGGGCGCGGCGCGCCCTGCCCGCGCCCGCGTGATTGGCGCTATTTTTCCAGCAGATCGCGGCTCTCGCGCCAGCTGTGCTGCGGCGCGAACCCCAGCAGGTCACGCGCCTTTTCGATGCTGTAGAATGTCTCGAACTGGCCCATATCGCGGGTCTGGCGCACGTCTTTATAGTAGCGATCAATCAAGTCAGAGGTTTGTGCGGCGACAGAGGTGTCGGCGTTGGCCACATTGAACACCTCGTAGCCTAAGCCGTCCACATCAAGACAGCGCTGCACCATCTGCCCCAGATCGCGGGCATCGATATAGGCGAAGATATTGCGCCGACGTTGATCGGGGTCGTGAATGAAGCCGGGGAAAAGGCTGGCGTATTCATGCGGTTCGATCACGTTGTTGATTCTCAACCCGTAGATATCCGCCCCCGTGCGCGTCTGAAAGCTGCGCGCCGTCGCCTCGTTACAGACCTTGGACATGGCATAGCTGTCTTCGGGCACTGTCGGGTGATCTTCATCGACGGGGATATAGTCGGGCTTCCGCTCCCCCTGGGCAAAGCAGATGCCATAGGTCGTCTCGGATGAGGCAAAGATGATCTTGGGCACACCCGCCTTCACGGCAGCATCAATGACATGATAGGTGCCAAGCGTATTGACCCGAAACACCTCTGTATCCGACGTGATCAGGATGCGCGGCACGGCGGCGAAATGCACAACGGCGTCAAACCCCTGCACGCCGGTGCCCTCATCCAGTTCGCCCAGATTCATCAGACTATGCATCACATCATGCATCTGGCCCGCATCGGTGATATCGGCAATGCGGTTGTCAACGCCGGGGTGATCCAGCGGCTGCTGGTCCACGTTCAACACCTGATGCCCCTGATCCAGCAGATAGGGGATCACATGCCGCCCCGCCTTGCCGCTGCCGCCGGTGAATAGAATACGCATGGGGCCCCCTTTTGCCGTTGATGTCGTGGCAAAGCCTAGAGCCTTGCCGCCCCGCTTCAACCCGTAACCCAGGCCGCCTTGCGCTTGTCGAAGAAGGCACCGATTCCCTCGGCCGCCTCTTCGGTTTCCCAGCGGTCGGCCAATGCGGCGATGGTATGGTCCACGACCTGCGCGTCGATCCGCGGCCCCAGATCCCGCGCGAGCTGTTTCGCCGCAGCCACGGCCCCCGGCGCACAGGACAGATAGGGCACGACCTCGGCCTCGATCGCAGCGTCCAGCGCATCCGCCGGCACGGCACGGGCCAGCAATCCCAGATCGACCGCCTCTGCCGCGTCAAACAGACGGGCCGACATGAACACACGCCGCGCGCGCCCCTCGCCCATACGGGCCAGCACATAGGGGCCGATGGTGGCCGGAATGATCCCCAGCCGCGTCTCGGTGAACCCCATCTTCAACGTATCGACCCCGATCGCCACATCACAGACCGAGGCCATGCCGACACCGCCACCAAAGGCATTCCCCTGCACCCGACCGATCAAGGGCTTGGGCAGCGTGTTCAGCGCGCCCAGCATCGTGGCCAGCTTGCCTGCCTCGGCCGATCGTGTCGGCCCATCCATATCGCGCTGCGCCTGCATCCAGCCCAGATCACCGCCCGCGCAAAAGCTTTTGCCCGCGCCGGTCAGCACCACGACCCGCACAGCATCATCAGCGGCCAAGGCGGCGGCGGCCCCGGTCAGCTCCGCGATCATCTGCGCGGACATGGCGTTGTGCTTTTCCTCGCGCGCCAACGTCAACGTCGCGACCCCGCGCGCGTCGGTCTCCAGCTTCAGTGTCTCGTACATCATCCTGCCCTCATCCGCCGCGCCATCTCGGCGGCTTCCTCGATCACCGCCTGATCCAACCCGGTGTCATAGCCAAGCGCCATCAGATGCGCGTTGACCTTTTCCGTAGCAACATTGCCCGCAGCCCCCGGCGCATAGGGGCACCCCCCCAAACCGCCGACGGCGGCATCGAACACCCGCACGCCCATGGACAGGGATGCATCGATATTGTCCATCGCCCGCCCGTTGGTGTCATGGTAATGCCCGGCCAAACGCCCCACAGGCACCACATCGCGCACCGCCAGCAACATGCGCGCAATCGTATCCGGCGTGCCCGCCCCGATGGTGTCACCAAGCGAGACCTCATAGCAGCCCATAGAGAAAAGACGATCCGCCACTTCCGCCACCTTGGATGGCGCGACCGCCCCGTCATAGGGGCATTCCACCACACACGAGACATAGCCCCGCACCGGCATATCCACATGGCGTGCCTGCTCCAGGATCGGCGCGAAACGCTCGAACGCCTCCTCGATGCTGGCGTTGATATTCTTCTGGCTGAACCCCTCGCTGGCCGAGGCGAACACCGCGATCTCTCCCGCTTTGGCCGCGACCGCATCCTCGTAGCCCCGCATATTCGGCGTCAGCGCGGCATAACGCACCCCCTCGACCCGAGCAATCCCGCCCAGAACCTCACCCGATCCGGCCATTTGCGGCACCCATTTGGGGCTGACAAAGCTCGCCACCTCGATCCGGGAAAACCCCGCACGGCTCAGCAGGTCGACCAGCGCGATCTTCTCCGACACCGGAATTTCGCGCGCCTCGTTTTGCAGCCCGTCCCGTGGACCGACCTCGAATATCTCGCAGACCCCTTTATCCATAACGCCCCCTCCCCTTCATTTTGCCAAATAAACTCACCTACGTGACGGTAGCATCACTCGACCGGCCACGGGTCATAAAACGTCCGGTCAAACAACGGCACGTCTTTGGGCAGCGACAGCTGGAACGCCTCGCGGTCGGTGATGCGCGCATACCAGGCCGCCACATTGGGGTGATTGTCGAGCTTGGCGAAATGCTGCGCCATATAGACCGCCTGCCCCACGTTCACATCCGCCGCGGTGAAACCGCTCATCAACAGATAATCCTGCGACAGTATCCCGCCGCCCAATCGCGCCTCGATCGCGTCGTAACACTTCATCAAACGCGCGGCTTCCAGCTTCATCACGATGGGGCTGCGCATGGAATCATCGCGCAGCGCCACATGCTGCTGGGTCAGCGCGGCACAATGCTGCGATACCGTCTCGGCAAAATGGATCCACACCAACCACGCCATGCGATCCGGCGCCCCCGGCATCCGCCCCAAACGGTCTGGGCTGAACCTTTCGCAAAGGTATTCCGCGATGGCACCGGTCTCGAACATACGCTCCCCGTCGATCTCGAGCGAGGGCACACGCCCCGCCGGGGAAATCGCCAGATAGCCCGGATCACGCAAGGATTTATCGAAGGCGTGGATCGACACCTCAAAGGGCACCTCCAGCTCGTGCAGCAACCAAAGGGTGCGCATGGAACGGGTCTGTTCGACGTGGTGCAGGGTAATCATGGTGCGGTCTCCTATGCCTCGGGCTCTAGCCGCACCAGTGCTACACCCGCCTCGACCTGATCACCAGCCTGCGCCAGAACCTCGGCGACAACGCCATCGCGCGCGGCAAGCAGGCTGTGCTCCATCTTCATGGCTTCCAGCACCGCAAGGCGGTCGCCCTTGGTTACCGTCTGGCCGACCTTGGCATCCACGACACGCACCAATCCGGGCATCGGCGCCTCGATCAGGTTGCCGTCGCCGTGACCACCCGCGGCACGGGCCAGCGGGTCGATAACGTCAAACACCAGCCCATAGCCGTCAAATACCGTTACGCGCCCCTCGGCGACGGATACAGCCGCCGCCTGTTGCCCGCCCAAGGACCAGCGCCCGCCGATGCGCTGTGCCACGACCTCTGTCCCGTCCACGGTCCAGATCTGGTGATCCGCCGAGACGACCTGCACCTGCAGCAGATGATCCTCTCCGCCCCAGGTCAATCCAACCGCGCGGCGCAGCGGCTGCCACAGCGTAAATCCCGCACCCGCGGCCGGATCCAGCAACGACAGTGCCGCCATCCCGGCAAGCGCTGCATGGCGCGGCTCCACCTCGGGCGCTTGTGTCAAAGCATCAATGTCACGGGCGATCAGCCCGGTATCCACATCCCCCGCCGCAAACCCTTCATGCGCCGCCAAAGCGCCCAGAAACGCAAGGTTTGTCACCGTCCCCGCCACCTCACAGCCGGTCAGCGCGGCGCGCAGGCGCGACAGGGCGATCTCGCGCGTGTCGCCATGCACGATCACCTTGGCAATCATCGGATCATAGAAAGGGCTGATCGTATCGCCGGCGCGCACACCGCTGTCGGCACGGCAGGCGGGCGTGAACTGCAAATGTGTCAAGGTGCCCGTGGCGGGCAGGAAGCCCTTGGGCACATCCTCCGCATAAAGCCGCGCCTCAAACGCATGTCCGTGGATCGACAATTCGTCCTGACGCAGGGGCAGCCCCTCGCCCGCCGCCACGCGCAACTGCCAGGCTACCAGATCAACGCCGGTAATCGCCTCGGTCACGGGATGTTCCACCTGCAGACGGGTGTTCATCTCCATGAAAAAGAAGCCGTCCGTCTGCAACCCGCCAGAGCCGTCGACGATGAATTCAATCGTGCCCGCCCCGGCATAGCCGATCGCCTCGGCTGCTGTGACGGCCGCCTGCCCCATCGCTTCGCGCATTTCGGGCGTCATGCCGGGGGCCGGAGCCTCCTCGATCACCTTCTGGTGACGCCGCTGAAGCGAGCAATCGCGTTCAAACAGATGCACGGCCTTTTTGCCGTCGCCAAAGACCTGCACCTCGATATGGCGCGGTTTGGTGACGAATTTCTCGACCAGCACATCGGCGTTGCCAAAGGCTGTCTTGGCCTCTGAGCGCGCACTCTCCAGCGCGGCCTGAAAACCGTCCGCCGCCTCCACCAGCCGCATGCCCTTGCCACCCCCACCGGCGACGGCCTTGATCAACACCGGATAGCCGATCTTATCCGCCTCTGCCGCCAGCAGCGCGTCATCCTGATCGGCCCCGTGATACCCCGGCACAACCGGCACGCCCGCCTCGACCATCAAGGCCTTGGCGGCATCTTTAAGCCCCATCGCGCGGATGGCCTTGGCCGACGGGCCGATAAAGACCAGCCCCGCCGCCTCTACCGCATCCACGAAATCGGGGTTCTCGGACAAAAAGCCATAGCCCGGATGGATCGCTTGCGCGCCCGTATCCAGTGCCGCCTGAATGATCACCTCGCCGCGCAGATAGCTATCCGCAGGGGCCGAGCCGCCGATATGCACCGCCGTATCCGCCATCGCCACATGTTTCGCCGCGCGGTCCGCGTCGGAATAGACCGCCACGCAGCGCACCCCCATGGCCTGCGCTGTCTCCATCACGCGGCAAGCAATCTCGCCCCGGTTCGCAATCAGGATCGTATCAAACATCACGCAGTTCCCTCACATCCATCTTATCTTCATTTTGCCCCTTAAACTCCGGGGGTCCCCGGGGGCTGGCCCCCGGCCTTATAAAAGTCTTGGGCTGGCCCCCGGCCGCATAAAGGCCCACCGCAGCCTACATCCGGAACACACCAAACGTCGTATCCTCGATCGGCGCATTCAAGCTTGCCCGCAGCGACAGCGACAGCACCTCGCGGCTGTGGCGCGGGTCGATCACGCCGTCATCCCAAAGCCGTGCGGTCGCATAAAGCGGGTGCGACTGTTCCTCGAACATATCAATCGTGGGCTGCTTGAAGGCAGTCTCTTCTTCCTCGGTCCAGCTGTCGCCCGCGCGTTCAATTGCATCCCGTTTGACGGTCGCCAGAACGCCCGCCGCCTGTGCGCCGCCCATGACCGAAATGCGCGAGTTCGGCCATGTCCACATGAAGCGCGGGGAATAGGCGCGTCCCGCCATACCATAGTTACCGGCCCCGAACGACCCGCCCACCAGCATGGTGATCTTGGGCACATTGGTCGAGGCGACAGCCGTCACCATCTTGGCTCCGTGCCGTGCGATGCCTTCGTTCTCGTATTTGCGGCCGACCATGAAGCCGGTGATGTTTTGCAAGAACACCAGCGGGATCTTGCGCTGCGAGCAGAGTTCTACGAAATGCGCGCCTTTCTGGGCGGATTCCGAGAACAAGACGCCATTGTTGGCGATGATACCGACGGGGCAGCCTTTGACATGGGCGAAACCGCAGACCAGCGTCTCGCCGAAGCGCGCCTTGAATTCGTCGAAGCGGCTGCCATCGACCAGCCGCATGATGACTTCGCGGATGTCATAGGGTGTACGCAGATCGGCGGGGACAACGCCCAGCATCTCGGCCGGATCATAGGCAGGGTCTTCGGCGGGTTGCCACTGCACATTCATCGGGGCCGCGCGGTTCAATCCCGCCACAGCGCGTCGTGCCAAGGCCAGCGCATGGGCGTCATCCTCGGCCAGATAGTCTGCCACACCTGACAGACGGGTATGCACATCGCCACCGCCCAGATCCTCGGCGCTGACCACCTCGCCCGTGGCGGCCTTGACCAGCGGCGGACCTGCCAAAAAGATTGTGCCTTGCTCTTTCACGATGATCGACACATCCGACATTGCGGGCACATAGGCCCCGCCCGCGGTGCACGATCCCATGACCACCGCGATCTGGGGGATGCCCTTGCCGCTCATCCGCGCCTGATTATAGAAAATCCGGCCAAAGTGATCACGGTCGGGAAAGACCTCGTCCTGATTGGGCAGGTTCGCGCCGCCGCTATCGACCAGATAGATGCAGGGCAGATGGTTTTCCTCGGCGATTTCCTGGGCCCGCAGGTGTTTCTTGACGCTCATCGGGAAATAGGTGCCGCCCTTCACCGTGGCGTCGTTGCACACGATCATGCAGTCGATGCCCTGCACCTTGCCGACACCCGCGATCACACCCGCCGCGGGGGCCGCCCCGCCATAAAGCCCATGCGCCGCCAGCGCACCGACCTCAAGGAAGGGCGAACCGGGGTCGAGCAGATTGGCCACCCGTTCGCGGGGCAGCATCTTGCCGCGGCTCACGTGGCGGGCGCGAGATTTCTCGCCGCCGCCCAGTTCCGCCGCATCCGCAGCCTCGCGGATGGTTTGCAGGGCGGCCAGATGTGCGGCCTCGTTCGCCTTGAAGCTTTCGGACGAGGGCAAGGCTTGCGAAATCAGCTTCATGTCGGTCTCCTTGATCGGATGGAATGGGGGGACGTCACAGGGGGGTATTGCATCACGCAGCCCCTTCGGCAGCCGCGCGGGCTTTCAGCGCGCGGCGGATCACCTTGCCTGTGACGGTCATCGGCAAGGCATCCAGAAAGGCCACCTCGCGCGGGTAGGAATAGCTGGCAAGGCGGGTTTTCACCCAGTCTTGCAGGGTCTGCTCATCGACAGTCGCACCGGATTTGCGCACGACATAGGCTTTGACGATCTCTGTCCGCAGCGGGTCGGGCTTGCCCACCACACCGCAGGTTGCGACTTCTGGATGGGTCAGCAGGCAATCCTCGATCTCTGCCGGACCGATGCGATAGCCGCTTGAGGTGATCACATCATCCTCGCGCCCGATAAAGCGCAGGTATTCACCGTCGAACACGCCTCGATCACCGGTCAGCATCCAGTCACCCCGGAATTTCTGCGCTGTCTCGTCGGGGCGCTGCCAATAGCCCAGCATCATCGCGGCTGATCCCTTGCGGATGGCGACATCGCCTTCGTCTGCCGTCGGCTTACCGGCATCATCCAGCACTTCGACGTCATGGCCCGGCACAGGTTTACCGATGCAACCGGGGCGCGGCGGGAACTGGCTGCCCGCGCTGGTGGCGACCATATTACATTCGGTCTGCCCGTAAAATTCGTTGATACCCAGGCCAAAGGCTTGTTGTCCCCATGCAAGCATCTCGGCCCCCAAAGGCTCCCCCCCAGATGCGACAGAGCGTAGCCCCGCGATCGTAGCTCCCTCGGCCTTGAGCATCCGCAGCGCGGTCGGGGGGAAGAACACGTTGCGCACATCGCCCTCGCGGATGATGCGCGCACAGGCGTCTGGAGAGAATTTCGCTAAGCGCGCCGCGACAACAGGCACGCCAAGCGCCAGCCCGGGCATTGCCACATCGAACAGCCCGCCGATCCACGCCCAATCCGCAGGCGTCCAGAGGCAATCGCCGTCCTGCCCCAGCACCTCATGGCTGAGCGAGACGCCGGGCAGATGGCCCGTCAGCACCCGATGGCCGTGCAGCGCACCCTTAGGCGACCCCGTCGTGCCCGAGGTATAGATCAGCACCGCCGGATCGTCAGGGCCGGTGTCGGCAAAGGCGACAGGATCGCCCGCCACGCCGACGCTATCTGCCATCAAGGGCGTCGCCAGCCCCCCCAGCAGATCGCGTCCTTCGGGATCGGTCAGCACCAGCGTCACGCCCGCATCACGCACCCGCGATGCGAGGGCGTCATACTTGAAGAGTTTGAACAAAGGCACTGAAATCGCGCCGATTTTCCAGATCGCCAGATGGGCCGCAGCACACCACGGGCTTTGCCCCAGCAGCACGCCCACACGGTCGCCTGCCTGGACCCGCTGCGCCAAGGCGCGGGCCAGTCCGTCCACCATATCGGACAGGGTGCCAAAGCTGACATCGCGTCGCGCGCCACCTGTCAGATCAATGATCGCAAGCCGCGCGGGGTCATGGGACAGACATTGCGCCGCCATGTTCAGCCGCGCCGGGATGTCCCACGCGCCCGTTGCGTCCAGACCTGGCAGGACGTCAGCCATCAGCCTTCCCACACGTCCAGCGACAAAGCCTGACGCGCGGTCTGATGCATCAGACAGTTGATCGCCGCAGGTCCGCGCCCCGTGCCCCCCTGCCAAAGCGAGGCTTCGTAGGTGCACGCCTTGTCGCGGAACACGATCCACGCCCGCTGCATCTCGCGCAGGGCATCCGCCACGCCGGGGCTTCCCTCGGGCCCCGGGATCGCATCGGCATCCATCCGTTTGGCCTGCACCATCACCGCGGCGTAATTATCGTTCAACCGCTGGTCCCAGAATTGCAGCTCACGGTCCAGACACCCGCCCATACCATAGGTGCTGCTCCCGCCCGGAGAATCCTCCATGCACTGGTTCGCAGAGACACCGACGCAGGCCATCTCGGCGGCAAAACCATCGGCGTCGGCGAGGCAAATCTCTGTGCCGCGATCGGTATATTGCAGATCCTGCGCGGCAAGCGGTGAGGCGCAGAGCATCAGGGCGATGCCGAGAGGTTTCACGCCATCGCTCCCATCATCTCGCGGCCCACCAGCATCCGGCGGATTTCAGAGGTGCCTGCCCCGATCTCCATCAGCTTGGCATCGCGGAAGATGCGCCCCACGGGGTTGTCCGACAGGTAGCCCGCCCCGCCCATGGCCTGCACCGCCTGATGCGCCTGTTTCATCGCCTCTTCGCTGGCATAAAGGCAGCAGGCGGCGGCATCCGCACGGGTGACATCACCGCGATCACAGGCCTTGGCGACCTCGTAAACATAGGCGCGGGCCGAATTCATCGCGGTGTACATATCCGCCATCTTGCCCTGCATCAGCTGGAAGTTCCCGATGGGCTGCCCGAATTGTTTACGCTCGACCATATAGGGCATGATCTCGTCCAGACAGGCGGCCATGATCCCCAGACCAATCCCCGCCAGCACCACGCGTTCGTAATCAAGCCCCGACATCAGCACCGCCACGCCGCGCCCCTCTTCCCCCAGAACGTTTTCAAACGGGACTTCGACATCGTCAAAGATCAGCTCTGCCGTGTTGGACCCGCGCATGCCAAGCTTGTCGAAATGCGGGCTGGTGGTGAAGCCTTTCATGGATTTCTCGATCAGGAAGGCGGTGATGCCTTTCGATCCGGCATCGGGGTCGGTCTTGGCATAGACCACCAGCGTGTCTGCATCGGGGCCGTTGGTGATCCAGTATTTGTTGCCCGACAGGCGGTAGTGATCGTTGCGCTTTTCGGCGCGCAGTTTCATCGACACCACGTCGCTGCCCGCAGAGGGTTCCGACATCGCCAGCGCGCCCACATGTTGACCCGAGCACAGGCCCGGCAGGAATTTCGCCTTCTGCTCGGGGCTGCCGTTGAGACGGATCTGGTTGACGCAGAGGTTCGAATGCGCCCCGTAGGACAGCGAGACCGAGGCGGAAGCGCGTGCGATTTCTTCAACCGCGACGGTGTGTGCGACATAGCCCATGCCCGAGCCGCCGAATTCTTCGTCGACCGTCATGCCCAGCAGACCAAGGCTGCCCATCTCTTCCCAGAGCGCGGGCGGGAATTCGTTCTTGGTGTCGATCTCGGCGGCCATCGGTTTGACCCGTTCCTGCGCCCAACGGTGCACCATATCGCGCATCTCGTTCACGTCATCGCCCAGATCGAATTTCATGGTGGTGTTGAACATAGACCCCTCCCCCGAGTTTATTGAACAGTTGTTCATTACACTACACTTCTCGCGGATTCGGTCAAGCAAATGTCGCAGGCTGCGCGGAACTGCACCCGCGCCGCCGATGTTACCCCCGTGACACAGGATAGAAAGGACGCCCCGATATGAGCACGTCATTGAAGAAAGAATTCTGGGACCGCGTAGACGACACCCGCATCGGGATGCTGGCCACCGATACCGCCCGCGCCATCCCCATGAGCCACTATGCCGATCACGACGCCAATTGCCTTTGGTTCATCACCGCACGGGACACCGATCTGGCGAAATCCGCCCAAACCGGTGCTGCGGCCGAATATCTGGTGACCAGCAAGGACGAACACCTATACGCCCGGATCGACGGTACCGTTCAGGCTGTGACCGACCCTGCCAAACTGGACGAGCTGTGGAACGCCTTTGCCGCCGCCTGGTTCAAGGACGGACGCAAGGATGACGACGTGCAACTTGTGCGCATGGACCTCAAACAGGCGGAAGTCTGGCTGACCGGCGGCAGCCTGTCCTTCCTGTACGAGATCGCCAAAGCCAATGTGACCAAACAGGTTCCGGATGCGGGCGAACATGGGACCATTCGCTTCTGAACGGCGGACACGCCATCAATCGCAGCAAGGGCGGGCCGTTGTGTCTGCCCTTTTCGCGATGCCATGCTAGGGTGCTGCCGAACACCCGCGGGCTTTGCTCGATACCCGGCCCGATACAGCCATGAACGGATGAATTGATATGAAAATCTATGTGACCAGCATCTTCGTTGACGACCAAGACAAAGCCCAGAAGTTCTACTGCGACAAGCTGGGATTTGAGGTGAAGAACGATATCCCCCTCGGGACGCACCGCTGGCTCACTGTGATATCGCCCGAACAGCCCGACGGGACAGAGCTTTTGCTAGAGCCCAGCGATCACCGCGCCGTTGGCCCCTACAAACAGGCGCTGGTGGAAGACGGGATCGCAGCCCATTCCTTTCAGGTTGAGGATCTGGATGCCGAAGTCAAACGGCTGACCGACAGCGGTGTCGTCTTCACCCAAGACCCTATTGATGCCGGCCCCGTCCGCATGGCGGTGCTGGATGACACCTGCGGGAACCTCATCCAGTTGATCCAGATGGCGCCCCCCGGCGCGGCCTAGCCCTGCTGGAACACCGCCGAGACTTCCGCGCGAATGATCCGTGCGATCAGCGCGCAGTCGTCCAACGAGAATGTCAGCGGGACGCGCATGTCGATGATACTGGCGAGCACCGCATCGCTGGCGGGTAGCGCAGAGGGTTCGGCATAGCGCCATGAATCGTAGCGGCTGGTAAAGCCCACAGGCTCCGCCCCGCCGAACCACTTCAGTTCCACCCCGCGGGCGGCGCAACGGGTCAGCACTGTTGTGATGGCCTCGGGGGCCCAGCCAGACAGCAGGAACTGGAACGACGATCCGACAAAGCGCTCCACCGCCGGGCGGTCGATGAGGGTCAGGCCCGGCGTGTCGCGCAAGCCGTCCTGAACCACGTGATACCGGGCATTCCACCCGTCGATCTGTGCCTCAAGCCGCTTGAGCTGCGGGCGCAGGATCGCCGCGCGCAGGTTATCCATCCGGCCAGAGATATTCGGCGTGTCGTATTTCACCGTCTCGAAGGCTTCGGGCGGCGGCCCCGCCAAATGCCGGTCATAAAGCATATAGGACCCCGAGAGCATGATTGCCCGCGCCGCAAGTGCGGCATCATCGGTGACCAGCAGCCCGCCCTCGCCCGCGTTGACGTGTTTATAGGTCTGGCAGGAATAGCACCCCACCGCCCCATGCCGCCCCGAGGGCACACCGTTCCAGCTTGCCCCCATGGTATGAGCGCAATCCTCTACCACGGTGACACCGGCGGCATCACAAAGCGCCATCAACCGGTCCATATCGCAGATATGCCCGCGCATATGGCTTAGCAGCAGCACCCGCGCCTGATCCAGCTTGGCGGCCAGATCGTCCAGATCGATCACCAGCCCTTGGGTGACATCGACAAAGACCGGCGTGGCCCCGACCGCGGCAATCGCGCCGGGCACGGGGGCCAGCGTGAAAGCGTTGGACAGCACCCGATCCCCCGGCTTGACGCCAACAGCCCGCAAGGCGGTCGCGATGGCATAGCCGCCCGAGGCCACGGCAAGGCAGTAGTGCGCGCCCACCATCGCGGCGAACTCCTGCTCGAGCAGCGCGGCCTCGGCGGTTTCGCCGGGCGCCGTGTTATAGCGGTGCAGCCGCCCGTGGCGCATCACGGCGACGGCGGCGTCGATGGCGTCCTCGGGGATCGGTTCTTGCTGGGTGAAGCTGCCGGCGAACACCTCTGCCGTGTCAGATGCCATGTCAGACGGCACCGATCAGACGGGTCACGATGTCGGGCAGATCGTCATAGTGGTCCAACAGGGCCTCGGGGCCAAGTGCCGCCATATCATCGCCCGAGGGACCGAAGGAGACCAACACGCAAGGCACCCCCGCCGCGCGCGCCGTCTCGCGGTCGGTATTGGTATCGCCCACAAGCAAGCACAGCGCGGGGTCGCCCCCGGCACGCCGCGCGGTTTCGAACAGATGCTCCGGATCGGGCTTGCGGATCGCCAGCGTATCGGCCCCCACCATCGCGCCAAAGGCATCGCGCACGCCAAGTTTGGTCAGCAGCGTATGGGCCAGCCCCTCGGGTTTGTTGGTACAGATCGCCACGCGGTAGCCCGCGGCTTTCAACGCCTCCACCGCCTCCATCGCGCCGGGGTAAAGCACGGTATGGGTATCGATCTCGCGGCCATAGGCTTCGAGCAGCATGGGATAGTAGCGGTCGATCGTCTCGGCGTCGTCGGCGCGCCCCAAACGTTCCATGCCCAACCGCAGCATCGCGCGGCCGCCTTTCAGCGCCGTGCCTGCATCGGTCTTGGCATCCAGCACATCGCCCTCGCCCATGTCGCGGAAACAGGCATTGGCCGCGGCGATCAAGTCTCCGCTGGTGTCCGCGAGCGTCCCGTCGAGGTCGAATACGACTGTTTTCATCGGCATTCCTTTGCTGAATGTGTTGCAGGCGGAAATCTTCTTTGATGACCCCTAGCCTTGCGCAAAATCGCCAACAAGGTAAAGAGAGCAGACATTAAATTGATTAAAGAGATTATACATGGAAGTTGCACTGATCCTTTTGGCCGCAGGCAAAGGTACCCGTATGCAATCGGATCTGCCCAAGGTTCTGCATGCGGTCGCCCACGCACCATTGTTAGAGCACGCCATGGCATCAGGTGCCGCACTATCGCCTGCCCGCACGGTCGTTGTAGCAGGCCACGGGGCAGATCAGGTCCGCGCCGCAGCGCAGGCTTTTGATGACGAAGCACAGGTCGTCGTGCAAGAGGAACAACTGGGCACCGCCCACGCCGTTGGTCAGGCGCGCGAGGCGCTGGCAGGCTTCGACGGCACGGCCATCGTGCTTTATGGCGATACGCCTTTCGTGCAGACCGAAACGCTTGAAAACATGTGCGCAGCGCTTGAGACGAATGATGTCGTCGTGCTGGGCTTTGACGCCGCTGATCCTGCCCGCTATGGCCGGTTGGTGATGCAGGACGACAGCCTTGACCGCATCGTTGAATACAAGGATGCCACAGATGAAGAGCGTGCGATAACCCTTTGTAATAGCGGTGTTGTTGCGTGCAAATCCGATCTGCTGTTTGACCTGATTGATGCGGTCGGCAACGACAACGCATCGGAAGAATACTACCTCACCGATATCATCGGCATTGCACGGGAACGCGGGCTGAAAGCCACTGCCGTCACCTGTGACGAGGCCGAGACGATGGGCGTGAACTCCCGCGCGGATCTGGCCGCTGCCGACGCCGCGTTCCAGTCGCGCGCCCGTGCAGCCATGCTTGAGGACGGTATCACGCTGATGGCCCCCGAGACGGTCTATTTCGCCCGTGACACCTATATCGGCCGCGACACGGTGATCGAACCCAATGTGGTCTTTGGCCCCGGCGTGACGATTGAATCCGGTGCCACCATCCGCGCGTTCAGCCACCTTGAAGGCTGCCACGTCGCACGCGGCGGGGTCATCGGCCCCTACGCCCGCCTGCGCCCCGGTGCAGAGCTGTCCGAGGATGTGCGCATCGGCAACTTTGTCGAGGTCAAGAACGCGCAGATCGCCGAAGGGGCCAAGGTGAACCACCTGAGCTATATCGGCGACGCGACCATCGGCGCCAAAGCCAATATCGGCGCGGGCACGATCACCTGCAACTATGACGGCGTGATGAAGCACCACACCCATATCGGGGCCAATGCCTTTATCGGGTCGAACACCATGCTGGTGGCCCCCGTGCATATCGGCGACGGAGCGATGACGGGATCGGGGTCGGTCATCACCTCGGATGTGGAGGCTGACGCATTGGCGCTGGCGCGCGCGCATCAGGTAGAGAAACCGGGCATGGCGCGGAAATTGTTGGAAATGTTAAAGGCCAAGAAGGCCAAACAGCAGAGAGGCAGCTAATCATGTGTGGTATTGTCGGTATCCTTGGCCAACACGAAGTTGCGCCTACCCTTGTCGAAGCCCTGAAACGTCTGGAATATCGCGGCTACGACAGCGCCGGTATCGCGACGATTGACGCGGGCAAGCTGGACCGCCGCCGCGCCGTCGGCAAACTGGTGAACCTGTCGGATCTGCTGGTGCACGAACCGCTCGCCGGGAAGTCGGGCATCGGGCATACCCGTTGGGCGACCCATGGCGCGCCATCGGTCACCAATGCGCACCCGCATCAGGCGGGGCCCGTGGCTGTTGTGCATAATGGCATCATCGAAAACTTCCGCGAGCTGCGCGCCGAACTGTCCAAGGACGGCGTTGAATTCGTGACCGAGACGGACACCGAAACGGTCGTGCTGCTCACCCAGAAATACATGGCCGAAGGGCTGGGCCCTGTAGACGCCGCGACCAAGACCATTGCGCGGCTGCATGGGGCTTTCGCGCTGGCGTTCCTGTTTGACGGTGAAGACGATCTGATGATCGGCGCGCGCAAGGGGGCCCCGCTAGCCGTCGGCTATGGCGACAACGAGATGTATCTGGGCAGCGACGCGATTGCGCTGTCACCCATGACGGACCGTGTGACCTACCTCGAGGAAGGCGACCGCGCCGTGCTGACCCGCACGTCGGTCAAGATCTACGACGCCAATGATGCCCCTGTTGACCGTGTGGTCAAGAAGATCAGCCTGGATACCACCCGCATCGACAAGGCCGGCCACAAGCATTTTATGGCGAAAGAGATCGCAGAGCAGCCCGCCGTGATTGGCGAGGCCCTGTCGCGCTATCTCACAGCGGACGGAGAGATCATGCTGCCCGATCCGGGGCTCGATTTCACCAAGATCGACCGTATCACCATGGTCGCCTGCGGCACGGCCTTCTACGCCTGCCTCACCGCGAAATACTGGTTCGAACAGATCGCCCGCATGCCGGTCGAGGTCGATGTCGCGTCGGAATTCCGCTATCGTGAACCGCCCATCTCGGACCGGACCATGGCGCTGTTTGTCAGCCAGTCGGGCGAAACCGCCGACACGCTGGCCGCGCTGCGCTATTGCGCGGGCAAGGCCGATCTCATCACTTCGGTGGTCAATGTGACTGAATCCTCCATCGCGCGGGAAAGCAATCTGGCGTTGCCGATCCACGCCGGTGTCGAGGTGGGCGTCGCCTCTACCAAAGCCTTCACCTGCCAGTTGACCGTCTTGTTCCTGATGGTGCTGAAAGCCGCCGTCGACCGCGGCGCGATCACCAAGGAAGAGCTGGCCGATTATGTCTCTGGTCTGCGGTCCATGCCGTCGCTGATCAACACCGCGCTCGAACAAAACGCCGCCCTGCGGGACGAAGCCTACAAGCTTTCCTCGGCCCGTGACGTGTTGTTCCTGGGGCGTGGCGCGATGTTCCCCCTTGCTCTTGAAGGCGCGCTAAAACTGAAAGAAATCAGCTATATACACGCCGAAGCTTATGCGTCAGGAGAACTTAAACACGGCCCGATCGCGCTGATCGACGAAAACGTGCCTGTGGTGGTCATGGCCCCCAACGACACGCTCTTCGACAAGACCGTCAGCAACATGCAAGAGGTCATGGCGCGCAAGGGCAAGGTTATCCTGATCTCGGATCGCGCGGGGCTGGATGAAGCCGCCGAAGGCACGTGGGGGCAGATCGAGATGCCACCCGTCGCCGATGCGCTCGCCCCTATCCTCTATGCGATCCCGGCGCAGTTGCTGGCCTATCACACCGCGATTGCCAAAGGCACCGATGTCGACCAACCGCGCAACCTGGCTAAATCGGTGACTGTGGAATGAACCTTGCCCCCTATATGGCGCAGCTGAACGAACTGGCTGATCCCGCCGCTGTCGAGAAGATGCAGGCCTATCACAAGGTGGATCGCCCCTATCTGGGCGTTGCCAACCCGCAGATCAACGATCTGACCAAAGCGTGGCGGGCCGAGCTGTCGCTGACCGACCGGATCGCGCTGGCCGATGCCCTGTGGCAAAAGGATATCTTCGAGGCGCGGGTGGCGGCGGCCAAGCTGTTGACCCAGGCCCGTCTGCGCCCGGATGACGAACCCGCGTGGCAGTTGATCCAAAGCTGGGTACCGGACTTCGACAGCTGGGCCATCGCGGATCATGCCTGCATGGCGGCGCAAAAACGGTTGCTGGCAGACCCTCAACGTCTGGATGTGGTCGAGACCTGGACCCAATCGGGCGAACTGTGGTCGAAGCGGGCGGCACTTGTTGCCACCCTGCCCTGGACCAAGCAGAACAACCCCAAGCCCGAAGAGCTGGACGCGCGCGAACGTATCCTTGGTTGGGCAGCGGGGTATCTGCCGGTCAAGAACGGCATCCTGCAAAAGGCCATCGCGTGGTGGGTGCGCGACCTCAGCCGTCATGACCCCGTGCGCGCCGCCGCCTTTATCGAGGACAACCGCGCCACCCTCAAACCCTATGCGATCAAGGAAGCCGCGCGCCATATGCCGGATTTCCCGCTGGAAGCCGCAGTGACGGCGGACGTGACGGCGGAAGACGAAGCCCCCGCATCAGACAACTGATCCCTACAGAAAACGGGCGTCCAAGGTTCCCCCTCGGACGCCCGTTTTGTATCTTACACCGTCACCGCGCGGCTTAACCGTTGGTGGACACTTCAACTTTGGTCAGATCCGTCAGCGACGCGCCAATCAGACGCAGCGCCGACAACGACATGCGGCTCCCGCCCGAGGCAGGCCCATCCAGCGGGATCAGTTCAACCGTAGAGGATTTGCCCGTCGCGGGGTTCGTAACGCGGCCCTGCATTTCCGATTTCACCAGCGGTGTTTTCATCCACAGCCCTGGCTCTGTCGCGCTACCAAGCGAGGCGACAGTGGTGCCCAGCGATTTAGCCCCTGCCGCAGCAGGTTTTGACGCCTCGGCGCGTTGTTCGGCCGTGGTGGTGTCAAGCGCGTCGGCTGTGCGTGCCCCAGCAGGCGGACGGGCAGCCGCGGTGGCGGACGACAGGGACGCCTCAGCACGCGCCTCGGCCTCGGCCGTGGGCGGGGCGGCGTCCGCCCCGCGTTTGCCCAAACCCAAACGATCCGTTACGCCCGCACATCCGGCCAGAGCAACGACAGCGACACCTAGAATAATATAATGTTTCATGGGTTAAATCTAACGCTCCCCCCCTGCCGCTTCAATCTCCTAAATGCTACTTGCCCCGGGATGGGCCGATGTTTACCTATGGGATATGAATGCACCTTTGATTGACCCGTTCGCCCGCGCTATCACCTATCTGCGCGTCTCTGTCACAGACCGCTGTGACTTTCGCTGTGTTTATTGCATGTCCGAGAATATGAATTTCCTCCCCAAGAAGGAACTTCTGACCTTGGAAGAGCTGGATCGGCTGTGCACCAACTTTGTCGATCTGGGTGTGCAAAAGCTGCGCATCACCGGCGGTGAGCCTTTGGTCCGCAAAGGTATCATGACCTTCTTCGACAGCATGACCCGCCATCTGGACGCCGGCACGCTGAAAGAGCTGACGCTGACCACCAATGGCAGCCAGTTAGAACGTTATGCCGCCGATCTTTATGCTGCGGGCGTGCGCCGTGTGAATGTCTCGCTTGATACGCTGGACGATCAGAAATTCGCCGACATCACCCGTTGGGGGCGTCTGCCGCAGGTGCTGCGCGGGATCGACGCAGCGCAGAATGCCGGGCTGCGTGTCAAGATCAACGCCGTCGCGCTGAAAGGCTTCAACGAGGCAGAACTGCCGTCGATGACCGCTTGGTGTGCGGATCGCGGGATTGATCTGACCTGGATCGAGGTGATGCCCATGGGCGACTTGGGCAACGAGGACCGCTTGGGCCAGTATTGGTCGCTCAAGGATGTGCGCCGCACCTACGAGGAACATTACACCGTCACCGATCTGGCCGAGAATACGGGCGGCCCTGCCCGGTATGTCCGGCTGGAAGAGACCGGCCAGAAGATCGGCTTTATCACGCCGCTGTCCCATAATTTCTGCGAAAGTTGCAACCGCGTGCGGATCACCTGCACCGGTGAAATCTACATGTGTCTGGGGCAGGAAGATGTGGCCGACCTGCGCGCGCCCTTGCGCAATCACCCCGATGACGACGCGCCCTTGAAAGACGCAATTCGCGCGGCGATCAACCTTAAGCCCAAGGGCCACGACTTTGATTATTCACGGCAAAAGCTGGATGGGCAGATGCCCCGCCACATGAGCCACACAGGCGGCTGACGCGACCGTGTCCGCGCCTTTCCTGTACCGCGCCTGGGTTCTTGCCAGCCGCTGCCTGATCCCCTTTGCCGCCAGCGCAGAGGCGCGCAAGCTGAACGCGCAAGACGTGCCCGCCGCCCGCGCGGGAGAGAAACGCGGCATCGCCACACAGCCGCGCCCAAGCGGCGCGCTCGTCTGGGTGCATGCGGCCTCCGTGGGCGAAAGCCTGTCGGTGCTGGCGCTGATCACCCGCATGGGGCACATGCTGCCCGATGCGCATTTCCTGATTACGTCCGGCACCGCGACCTCGGCCAGGCTGGTGGACCAACGTCTGCCGCCGCGCAGCCTGCACCAGTTTGCCCCGCTGGACGCCCCCGGCCCGTTAAAGCGGTTCCTGGCCCATTGGCAGCCCGACGCCGCGATATTTGTCGAAAGCGAGATCTGGCCGCAGATGCTGCGACGGACCCATGCGACCGGCGCGCCGATGGCGTTGGTCAACGCGCGCATGTCTGACAAGACGGTCGAGTTCTGGGAGAAATGGCCCCGCACTGCCCGCTACCTGTTCGATGTCTTCACGCTGATCGTGACGCAGAATGACGCGATGGCACGCAATATGATCCGCATGCATGCCCCCGCCGATCGTGTGTCGCCAGGCGTGAACCTGAAATCCATGGCCGGCCCGCTGCCCGTCGATGCACAGGCGTTGGCGGCTGCGCGCACAGCGCTTGGCGGGCGGGCGGTCTGGGTCGCCTCCTCCACCCACGAAGGCGAGGAACGCAGCGTTCTGGACGCGCATAAGAAGCTGCTGCGCGAGATCCCCGATCTGTGTCTCATCCTTGCCCCCCGCCACCCCGAACGCGGCGACGCGGTAGAGGCGCTGGTACAGGATGCGGGGCTGACCGTGCAGCGTCGCAGCCGTGGGGACGCCCTAGGGGGGCAGGTCTATCTGGCCGACACGTTGGGGGAATTGGGCCTCTGGTACAGCCTGTCCGATGTCGTGTTTCTAGGCGGATCGCTGCTGCCCATTGGCGGGCATAACCCGTTCGAGGTGGCGCAATCGGGTGCTGCGGTGCTGTCGGGCAACCATGTTGCGGCCTTTGCGGAAACCTATGCCCAGCTCGAGGCTGAAGGCGCTGCGCGGATCGTGGCGGATGGCGATGATCTGGCCGCCCGCGTTGCCGCGCTCTTGACCAAACCGGATGAGCTGGCGACGATGACCGCTGCCGCTGCCCGCTTCATCGCGGCACAGGATGACCAGCTTGATGCCATTGCCAGCCGTCTGATCACCACATTGAAGTTGGATACCCCATGACGCACCCCCTTGCCCGCACCGATGTGATCGCGCCGAATTTCAAACGCAGGCTCAGCGGCGTCACGGCCACTGTGATGCGGCTGGTGCCGGTCCAATCGCGCGATATCTCTATCGCGGCAACGGGACCCGTTGTGCCTGATGATGTGCCGCAGGTGCCGCTGGCCTCGCTTGTGACCATGTCGCGCCGCGGGCCGTCACCGTCGGGCTGGCGGGTCTGGCACGCGCGGCGCAACGTCGAGATGCTGGGCGGGCTGGCGCTGCGCTATCTGCTGGGCAAGCGGCTCAAGCTGATGTTCACCTCGGCCAGCCAACGCGAACAGACCGGCCTGACGCGCTGGCTGATCCGGCGGATGGATGCCGTGGTGGCTACCTCGGACCGGACAAACGCCTATCTGGAAAACCCCGGCCATGTGATCATGCACGGGATCGACACCGAAGGCTTTGCCCCCTCGCCCGACCGCGCCGCCCTGCGCGCCGAGCTTAAGCTGCCAGTGAACGCGACGCTGGTGGGCTGCTACGGCCGTATCCGCGCACAAAAGGGCACCGATGCCTTTGTCGAGGCGATGCTGCCGATCCTGCGAGACAACCCCGATGTCGTCGCCCTTGTGATGGGGCGCGCGACCGAGAAATACGAGAGCTTCGAAAAGGGCCTGAAAGACCGCGCCCGCGCCGAAGGGCTGTCGGACCGGATGCTGTTCCTGCCAGAGGTGCCTGTGGGCGATATGGCGGATTTCTACCGCGTGCTGGACCTTTACGTCGCCCCCCAACGGTGGGAGGGCTTCGGCCTCACCCCGATCGAGGCGATGGCCTGCGGTGTGCCCGTGGTCGCGACCCGTGTGGGGGCCTTTGAAAAGCTGGTGGTGCAAGGTACGACGGGCCTACTGGTGGACCCCGATGACATTCCAGCGCTTGAGGCCGCGACGCGCGATGCCCTGTCCGACCGGACCCGACTGGCCGCATGGGCAGAGGCCGGGCGCAGCTATGTGATGTCGGATTTCTCTATCGCCCGCGAAGCGGCGGCGCTGGTCAAAATCTATCGCAAGCTGCTGGCGGCATAGGGCGCGGGTTTCCCCCGCCCCATGCCTGTGTGATCAGCCGATGGGCATGCGTTGTTCGGCGATACCCGCCCACCAGCTGCAGCCCGCGGGAATGATATCGTCGTTAAAGTTATACATCGGGTGGTGCACCATCGCAGTGTCGCCATTGCCGACCAGAATATAGGCACCGGGGCGCTCTTCGAGCATAAAGGCGAAATCCTCGCCCCCCATGACCAAAGGTGCTTCGTCGCATTGCCCCGAGATGCCGCGCGCGACATCCGCCGCGAATTCAGTCTGTTCGTCGTGGTTCACCATCACCGGATAGTTGCGCACGTATTTGACCTTTGCCGTCGCGCCAAAGGTCGCCGCGATGCCTTCACAAATCTCTGTCACGCGCTTTTCAGCCAGATCGCGCAGGTCATTGGACAGGGTGCGCACGGTGCCCAGCAAGTTCACCCGCTGCGGGATCACGTTGAACGCCTTGGACGAGGATTCGATCGAGGTGATCGAGACAACGATATTGCCCACGGGGTCCGCGTTCCGGCTGACGATGGTTTGCAGCGCGGTGATGATATGTGCGGTGACCACACCGGTATCGATGGTCTCGTGTGGTTTGGCCGCGTGGCCGCCCAGACCCTCGACTTCGATTTCCAGCAGGTCGGTGGCCGCAAAGAACGGGCCGGGGCGGATGCCGAATTGTCCGGCAGGAATGCCGGGCCAGTTGTGCATGCCATAGACTTCCTGAATGCCCCAGCGTTCCATCATGCCGTCCTTGCACATCTCGCGCCCGCCACCGCCGCCTTCTTCGGCAGGCTGAAAGATCACCACAACGGTCCCGTCGAAATTCCGTGTCTCGGCCAGATACTGCGCCGCGCCCAACAGCATCGCCGTGTGGCCGTCGTGGCCGCAGGCATGCATCGCATTGGGCGTTTTGGAGGCATAGTCCAGCCCCGTCTGTTCGTGGATCGGCAGCGCGTCCATATCCGCACGCAGCCCGATGACCTTGCCCGAGCTGGTGGCATTGCCCTTGATCACGCCGACAACACCGGTACGCCCGATGCCTTCGACAACTTCGTCACAGCCGAAAGCGCGCAGTTTCTCGGCCACGGTGGCAGAGGTGCGATGCGTCTCGAACAGGATCTCGGGGTGTTCATGCAAATCACGTCGCCATGCGGTGATGTCGGTGTGCAATTCGGCAAATCGGTTCTTAACGGGCATTTTTCGAAGTCCTTGAAGTCTGTGAAAAAAGGGAAACGCGCAGCGCCCCTTTCGGGCAAAGCCGGCGGCTAGGCTGGCAATCTTGTTTCAATCATTTCCGCGAACCAGCTACAACCTGCGGGGATCGCGTCATCGTTGAAATTATACATGGGGTGGTGGACGGTGGGCCCGTCGCCATTACCCAGCATGATATAGGCACCGGGGCGCTGGTTCAGCATATACGAGAAATCCTCTCCGGCCATGATCGGCGGCGTGTCGCGGTCTACACCGGGGGCGATATTCTCGGCCACATCAGCGGCATAGGCGGTGTTCGCGTCAGCGTTCACGGTGATGGGATAGCCGCGCGCGTAAGCGATGTCGGCAGTGCATTGGTGGGCGGCGCAGGTGTGGGTCACGACTGCCTCCAGCCGGTCCTGCACCAGATCGCGGATGCCCGCATCCAGCGTGCGGACCGTGCCGCGCAGCCGCACGGTTTGCGGCAGGACGTTGTGGCTGTCGGTATCGGACCGCAGGGTACAGACTGACACGACAGCATTCTTGATCGGATCCACGTTGCGTGCGGCGATGGATTGCAGCGCGACAACGACATGCGCCGCGGCAAGGTTGGTATCGATCGCCTCGTGCGGGGCTGCGGCATGGCCGCCCTGCCCGGTGATGATGATGTCGAACTCATCCGCCGCCGCCAGCAAAGGGCCACTGCGGATCGCGAATGCGCCGACGGGATGGCCGGGCATATTGTGCAGCCCGTAGACCTCGTCGATCGACCAACGCTCCATCAGGCCTTCCTCGACCATGACGTTGCCACCGCCGCCGCCCTCTTCAGCGGGCTGGAAGATAAGCACCGCCCGCCCGTCGAAATTGCGCGTTTCTGCCAGATACTGCGCGGCCCCCAGCAGGATCGCGGTGTGCCCGTCATGGCCGCAGGCATGCATCTTGCCCGGCGTTTTGGACGCATACTCAAGCCCCGTCGCCTCGGTGATGGGTAAAGCGTCCATGTCCGCGCGCAAGCCGATGCTGCGCCCCGAGGCATTGGTCTTGCCCTCGATCACCGCGACGATGCCGCTTTGCGCCACGCCGGTGGTGATATCGGTAATGCCAAAGCTGCGTAGCTTCTCTTCGACGAAAGCCGCGGTCTGCGGCAGATCGAATTGCAATTCGGGGATCGTATGCAGGTGACGCCGCCACGCGGTGATGTCGGCATGGGTTTCGGCAAAGCGGTTCTTGATCGGCATCGCGTGCGTTCCTTTATGTGTCTAGACGTTCGGGCCCAGGATCATCGGGCTTCCATCGGTGAAACGTGCAAGGCGAAAGCGGGTCAGGTCGTGCCCGCCGCTTTGCCCCGTGGCCAGACGCGCCAGAACGCGGCCCATACCCGGCCCGATACCAAAGCCGTGCCCCGACATGCCCGTGCCAATGGTCAGCCCCGGCAGTGCTGCCACAGTATCCACGACAGGTACAATGTCAGGCATCGTGTCGATCATCCCCGCCCAGGCAGATTTCAGCTTTATCGGACCCAAGTCGGGGAACATTGCTGAAAAATCACGCAGCAGGCGGCGGATCTTGGCCATATTGGGCACGGGATTAAGGATGCGCATCGCCTCGAAGGGGGATGGGGTATCGGCCTGCCAGCGCCGCTTGGTCGTCCAGGCATCGGGAAAGCCCTTGGGCGCAAAAGGGTGAAGCCTTTGACCAAAGGGATCGGCGCGCAACTGGGTCAGGTAGTGGGGCAAGGCGCGAAAGGCGTCAGGGCCCACAAAGAGCTCGGGCGCGCCGGGAGGAGCGAGCGTATAGCCGCCATCCTCGCGCCGCCGGAACGCGACCCGCCCGTCCGACACCGCCCCTGCGTAAATTTCAGGCAAGCTTTCGGTCGCCGCCACATTTTCGCGCACCGACAGCTGCGGCATAGAGATACCGTGATTGCGTAGGAACAGCGCCGACCACGCGCCACCTGCCAGCACCACCTGCGAAGACGCGATACGCCCATGCTCCGTGATCACCCCGGCAACCCGCCCCGCCGCGATATCAAGGCAGCGCACGGCGCAATTCTCGATGATCTGAACGCCCTCTCGCGCGGCGATACCGGCGAGTGCGGGCACCGCGACCCAAGGCTCCGCCCGCATGTCCGACGGCGTGATCAGCGCGCCGATCTGAGGTGTCGCAAGGCCGGGGAACATGGCGGAGACCTCGGCCGCCGTCATCATCCGACTGTCCGCGCCGTTGGCCCGCGCATGGGGCAGCCAGTTTTCATAGCCCGCAAGCTGTGTCGGCCTTTGCGCCAGATAGGCGATGCCGCCCTGCCGCAGCCCGATATCCACATTCGTTTGCCCCGCAAGTTCGCGCCAGAGCGCCTGCGCCTCGGCCATGATCGGCATCTCGTCAGGGTCGCGCCCCTGTTGCCGGATCCACCCCCAGTTGCGGCTGGATTGTTCGGCGGCGATGCGGCCCTTTTCCAGCAAGGTGACCGAGTGACCCTCCCGGGCGAGGAACAGTGCCGTGCAGACCCCGATGATCCCGCCGCCGATAACGACGATATCCGACGTGGCTGGCTGGGGGCCGGGATAGGTGACGGGGGTGGTCGTATGGATCGGGAAAGGCTGCATGGGTCAGGCTTTATATTGCGTGGGCGTCGCGGGCAAAACAGGCCTGGATCGGGGGCCAGCCCCCGGTGCCGCGCTGCGGCCCCTCCCCCGGGATGTGATGCCATTTGGAAGAAGGGGGCCGCTGCGCTGTTTCATTTCAAACGTTCAAGCAGGTCACGCATGAAGCTATGGCCGGCCTCGAATTGCGCGACTTCGATATATTCGTTGGGCTGGTGCGCCTGTGCGATATCGCCAGGGCCGCAGATCACCGCGCTATACCCGGCTTCCTGGAACTGTCCGGCCTCGGTCCCGTAGGAGACCTTGTGGCTGGCATTGTCGCCGGTGATCTGGCGCACGAATGTTTCAGCCAGCCCGTCTTTTTCGGGTTGTAGTGCGGGGACGTCGAAACGGGGGGTGACCTCGATATAGGTTTCGGGGACGACCTCTTGCATCTGCTTTTCGACCTCGCGCACCTTTTCCAGATAGGCGGTGCCCCAGGCGTCTTTATCTTCGCCCGGCACGACGCGGAAATCCATGGCGAAGTGGCAATCCTTGGCGGTGATATTATGCGCTGTCCCGCCCGAGATCACGCCCACATGGGCGGTGGTAAAGGGCGGGTTGAACATCGCCGCAAGCTCGCTGGGTTTGCGGGCCATGTTCTCGGTGTTCACCTCATTGGCCCATTCGATCAGCTTGGCCCCCGCCATGATCGCGTTGACGCCTGTGTGCAGGAGCGAGGAATGCACCTCGAAGCCGACCACATGGGTGTTGAAGCCCGTGCCGCCCTTGTGGCCTGTAACGGCCTGCATGGTCGAGGGTTCCCCCACGATCACCAGCGCCCCCTTGGGCAACACCGGTTGCATCGCCTCGATCATCGGAGGGGCACCGGTGCAGCCGATTTCCTCGTCAAAGCTGAGCGCGATCTGGAGCGGGCGTTGCACGTCGGCGTAATGCGCCTCTACCAGTGCCCAAATAGCCAGCGCATCAAAGCCCTTCATGTCGCAGCAGCCGCGCCCGTAATAGCGCCCGTCCCGTTCGACCACGGTGAAAGGGTCGCTGTCCCAGGGCTGGCCGTCCACCGGCACCACATCGGTATGCCCCGACAGGACCACCGCGCCCTCTTCCCACGGGCCCACATGGGCGAAAAGCGCATGTTTGGGTTGATCGGGGTGGATATAGCGATGGGACGCGATGCCGTGGCTTTCAAGGTAATCGGCCACCCAGTCGATCAGCGGGATATTCGTATCCCGCGACACAGTGGGAAAGCTGACGAGTTTTTCCATCAGCTCGAACGGGGTCATGCGCGCAGTCATTTATGTGGTCCTTTAGTATCCGCTATCGGTGATCAAGACCTGATGGCCGGGGGATACGGTTTTGTAAACAGAGGGTTCCGCGACATAGCTTGTCGGATGGATCGGGGACGGGATCGGCTTGAAGTTCAGCTCGCTTTCCTTTTTGCGACGCCGTGGATCGGCGATGGGGACGGCTTTCATCAGTGCCTGTGTATAGGGGTGCTGCGGGTTTTCAAACACCTGCGACCGCGTGCCCATTTCCACGATCCGGCCCAGATACATCACGCCGACGTGGTGGCTGACCCGTTCGACCACAGCCATATCGTGGCTGATGAACAGGAAGGACAGCCCCATTTCCGCTTGCAGCTCCAGCATCAGGTTGACCACCTGCGCCTGCACCGACACATCCAGCGCCGACACGGCTTCATCCGCGACGATCAGCTTGGGGTTCAGCGCCAAGGCCCGCGCGATGGCGACGCGCTGGCGCTGACCACCTGACAGCTCGTGCGGGAAGCGGCGCATGAAGCTGCGCGGCAGTTCCACGCGGTCAAACAGCATCTCGATGCGTTTGGTCAGTTCGGCCCCTTTGAGCGTGCCATAATTGTGGATCGGTTCGGCCACCTGATCCGACAGCTGCATCTGCGGATTGAGCGAGGCAAACGGGTCCTGAAAGATCATCTGCATGTCCAGTCGCGCCTTGTGCAGGCCACGTGAATCCAGTGCCATGATGTCTTTGCCGTCGAGGTTGACCTCGCCCGACTGCGGTTCGACCAGCCGCAGCAAGGACCGCCCCGCCGTAGATTTCCCGCAGCCGGATTCCCCCACAAGGCTTAGCGTCTGGCCCTTGTTGATGGTAAACGATAGGTCCTCCACCGCATGGACATTGGCGACGGTGCGGCGCAGGAAGCCGCCCTGCACCGGAAAGCGCGTGGTCAGGTTCTTGACCGTCAGCAGCGTTTCCTCTGTGCCCTTGATGGGTTTGATCTCTTTATCCGCCGTCCCGAGCAGTTTCATCGGTTCGGGATAGGGTTTGCCGCGCATCTCGCCCAGCTTGGGGACGGCGGCCAGCAACGCCTTGGTATAGGGGTGTTGGGGATTCTCGAAGATTTCCTCGACCGTGCCTTCTTCGACCTTGTTACCGCGGAACATGACGACGACGCGATCGGCCATCTGGGCAACAACGGCCATGTCATGGGTGATGAACATGACGGCGGTGCCGGTCTCGCGTTTCAAGCGGTCGATCAGCGCAAGGATTTCGGCCTGAATGGTCACATCCAGCGCGGTGGTGGGTTCATCCGCGATCAGCAGCCGCGGCGAACAGGCCAACGCCATTGCGATCACCACACGCTGGCGCATCCCGCCCGACAGCTCGTGCGGGTATTGTGCAAGACGGCGGGCCGGTTCGGGGATGCGGACCTGGGTCAGAAGCTCCAGCGCGCGGGCCTCTGCCTGCGCCTTGGACATGTTCTTGTGCAGGCGTAGCCCTTCGGTCAGCTGGCGACCGACGGTAAAGACCGGGTTCAGCGCTGTCATCGGTTCCTGAAAGATCATCCCGATCTCATTGCCGCGAATATCGCGCATCACATCCTGATCTGTGCGCGCCAAATCGACAGCGGGATCGTTCTGGCGCTCAAATAATAGGCGCCCACCCGCAATTTTTCCGCCGCCGAACTCGACCAGACGCATCAGCGACAGCGAGGACACCGATTTACCCGAGCCGGATTCGCCCACAACGCAGACAGTTTCACCCGCATTGATGTCAAAGCTGACGTTCTCCACACCTAGAACGGGTCCGTCCTGGGTCTGAAATTCGACCCTAAGCTCTTGAATTTGCGCGATTGGTGTCGGCGTTGCCTCGTCTAGCATGGTATTTTCCAGCGCTTCTCGTTTAATCAATTTGACGACGCTAAGGCACTTCGTCATCTGGTGTCAAATCGGTCCAAGGGACCGCTAACATCCGCTGCTTTGGAGGCTTGCATTTTTTTTCAAACCTGTTTCGATGCTTCGACGTTATTGGCGTGGCTGGAAAAACGGGCGTTTTGGCGGGCATCCCTGTCTGTCGCAGCACCCTGCCCCCGGCCGTGATCAAGATTGACGTTTTTGGCATTGCCAGAAAAGACAGACCATAAAAAAAGGCACCTCAAAAAACCAACGGTGTCCAACAAGGAGTAAGCTATGAACATGAAAACCCTGTTACTGGGAGCCGCGGCTTCGGTAGCGATCGCCCCCGCCGCATTCGGCGCCGCCCACGAGGGCGAGCGTGGACGCGACGGCGAGGTGAAAGTTATCTACTGGCAAGCGCCCTCGATCATGACCCCCTATCTGTCAGGCGGCACAAAAGACCTCGAGGCGGCGAGCCTCGTGCTGGAGCCGATGGGCCGCTATGACGAAACCGGCGCGTTGGTCCCCTATCTGGCGACCGAGATTCCCACCGTTGAAAACGGCGGCGTGGCCGAAGACCTGAAATCCATCACCTGGAAGCTGAAAGAGGGCCTGGTTTGGTCCGACGGCACGCCGGTGACCTCGGCGGATCTGAAATTCACCGCTGAATACTGTATGCACCCCGAAGGCGGCTGCGCGCAGGCGTCGAAGTTCGATGGCGTTGAAAGCATCGATATCGTGGATGATCTGACGGTTACCGTTCATTTCACCGACGCCAAGCCAAACCCTTACGGCCCGTTCATGGGCGCGCAATCACCGATCATTCAGGCCGCGCAGTTCAAGGACTGCCTGGGCGCGAAAGCCCCCGAATGTACCGAAGCCAACTTTAACCCCATCGGCACCGGCCCGTTCCGCGTGACAGATTTCCGTCCCAATGACGTGATCCAGATGGAAGCCAACCCCAACTACCGTGACCCCAGCAAACCTGCGTTTGCGACACTGACCCTCAAGGGCGGTGGGGATGCGAATGCCGCGGGTCGTGCGGTGATGGAAACCGGCGAATACGACTATGCCTGGAACATGCAGCTGGCCCCCGATGTGCTGGCGAAAATGGCCGAAGGCGGCAAGGGTCAGGCGATCTCTGCATTCGGGACATTGGTCGAACGGATCGAGATGAACCTGACAGACCCATCGCCGGACCTGCCAGAGGGCGAACGCTCCACCGTGGCGCATCCGCACCCGATCCTGTCGGACTTTAAGGTCCGCAAGGCGCTGTCCATGGCGATCGACCGTCCTTTGCTGGTCGAAGTCGGCTATGGCCAGGCGGGTCGCGCGACCTGTAACCTTGTGCCCGCGCCCGAGCTGTATGCCTCCGACAACACCGAATGTCTGACGCAGGATCTCGAAGGCGCGAAAGCTCTGCTGGAAGAAGCCGGCTGGACCGACACCAATGGCGACGGCATCCGCGACAAAGACGGTGAAAAACTGTCCCTGCTGTACCAGACCTCGACCAACGCTGTCCGTCAGGATTTCCAGGCGCTGATCAAAGACTGGTGGAATCAGATCGGTGTCGAAGTCGAACTGCGCAACCTTGATGCGTCGGTCTTCTTTGGGGGTGACCCCGGTTCGCCCGATACCTTCCAGAAGTTCTATGCCGACGTTGAAATGTACGCGAACAACTTTGACGGCACCGATCCGCAGGCTTACCTGTCTGCCTATCGCTGTGGCAACGAGCCCAAGCCTTCAAGCCAGTGGCAGGGTGAGAACATCAACCGTTTCTGCAACGAAGAATATGACGCGTTGCTGGACGAACTGTCGCGCACGGGCGAGTTGGACAAGCGCGGCGATATCGCCAAGCAGCTGAACAACATCATCACACGTGACACGATGACCATCGTTCCGCTGGTCGACCGTGGTCGGGTTTCCGCTGCGTCCAACACTCTGGGCGGAGTGATCCTGAACACATGGGATTCCGAACTGTGGAATGCCGCCGACTGGTACCGCGTGAAAGAATAATCACGCCCAAGCTCAGAGGAGCACGCAGCGCGCGTGCTCCTCATGACTTGATGCCTGTGTGAATGTGTGCGAAATCGCGCCTCCCTTCGATTTTGACATGCTTCCCCTCCCCTAGACCGACTTGCAAAGGCGCTGTGCATGCTGACCTTCACCATTCGTCGACTACTTTTGTCGATACCAACGCTTTTGTTTATCAGCCTGGTAATCTTCCTGCTGTTGCAACTGGCCCCCGGCGATCCGATGGCCCAGGTGCCGCTGACAGTCCCACCAGAGGTAAAACAGAAAATGCGCGAGGCGCTTGGCCTCGGGCAGCCGCTCTATGTGCAATACTATAAATGGCTGATCCAGTTCTTCTGGGTTGAACCGCAGGTCTTCATTGACTGGGCCACCCGCGACAGCTTCCTGCTGGGCTGGCTGCCCGACACCAGCCTGTCGACCTTCATTGACCCCGACACAGGTGCTGTGCGTCCCGTTCAGCGCGCGATCAGCTGGCAGACCCGCAGCCCGATCATGGACATCGTGATCCAGCGGATGCCGCAGACGCTTTGGGTGGTTGGGCTGAGCTATATCGTGGGCATCCTGATCGCGATCCCGATTGGCATCTATTCGGCCTACCGCCACTATTCGCTATTCGATCAAGCCGGCACCTTTGTCACCATGATCGGCTTTTCGATCCCGCCCTTCTTCACCGGGCCGCTGCTGATCGTGATTTTCTCGGTCTCGCTGGGGTGGTTGCCGTCGATCTATGACACGACCCATGTGGTGACCGACTGGGAGAGTTTCAAATTCCAGTTCATGCAGATGATTATGCCCGTGATGGTGTTGGCGCTGCAAACCACCGCGCAGATCAGCCGCTATATGCGCGGCGCGATGCTGGACAACCTGAACCAGGACTATGTGCGCACCGCCCGCGCCAAAGGGCTGCGCGAAAAATCGGTCGTTCTGGTCCATGTGCTGCGTAACTCGATGATCCCAGTGGTCACGGTGATTGCCCTTGGCATGCCCGCGATCTTTGGCGGCGCGATCATTACCGAAAATGTGTTCAAGGTGAATGGTATCGGGCAGCTGCTGCTGACCGCGCTTTTTGCCAACGACCTGCCAATGGTGATGACGCTGACCTTTATCTTCGCCATCCTCATCGTTCTATTCAACCTGATTGCCGATGTTCTATACGGCCTGCTTGACCCAAGGATCCGCTATGACTGAGCAAGCCACCCCCGCAAGCCCGATCGAGGCCGACATCGAACTCTATGGTGCGCTGGTCGATAAAGAGCCGCAAAAGCCGCCGCGCAGCCAGTGGATCGACGTCTGGCAGCAGTTCCGCAAGCACAAGGGCGCTGTCTTTGGCGGAGGCTTCCTGCTGTTCATCACCCTCGCGGTGTTGTTCGGCCCCTACCTTTGGGATGTCGACCCCAAGGCGCTGGATATCCGCAACAAGAACTGGCGCCCCGTGTATCAACTGCTGTTCGACAGCGAGGCCAAGGCCGGTTGGGCACATCCCTTTGGCACCGACCAACTGGGCCGTGATATCATGGCACAGATGATCGCCGGCGGGCGCGTGTCTATGGCGGTGGGCTGGCTGGCCATGGGGCTGGCGCTGGTCATCGGTTCGGCCATCGGCGTCATCTCGGGCTATTTCAAACGGCTCGATTTCTGGCTGATGCGCTTTACCGATCTGGTTCTGTCGCTGCCGATCCTGCCGCTGACGCTGCTGGCGGTGACCCTGTTCCGCCAACCGCTCAACGCACGCTTTGGCCCCGAAGGCGGGATGTTCATCCTGATCGTCGGCATCATCGGGCTGACCTCGTGGATGCAGACCGCGCGGATCGTGCGCGGCGACATTCTGGCGCTGAAAGAGCGCGAGTTCATCCTCGCCGCGCGGTCCATCGGGACGCGGTCGGGCAAGATCATCCGCAAGCACCTGCTGCCCAACGTCATCTCTCCGATCATGGTTTCGGCCACGCTGGGACTGGCGACCGCGATCATCACCGAAAGTGCGCTGAGCTTTCTGGGCGTCGGCTTCCCGTCGGACTATCCGACATGGGGCAAGCTCTTGTCCGATGCCGTGTCACGGATGCAGGAATTCCCCGAGCGGGTGATCCTGCCCGGCGTCGCAATCTCGCTGACCGTGCTGAGCGTGAACTACCTGGGCGACGGGCTACGTGACGCACTGGACCCGCGGTTGCGCGGACGGTGATCCGGATCGGCCCGTCGCCTTTTGGGGCTTCTGTCGGGTTTGAGTATTTGAGAAAGGGTGAAGGGGGGCTGCGGCCTCCCTTTGTCGTGGGGGCGCAAAAAGCTTGAACTCAGGCGGTTTCCGCGTCAGGGAACTGTCGTGCTGTCGTCAAGGGGATCACGGGGATGTTTGAACAATTCGGTTTCGAGACCACCACACCGCAACAGGCGGCTGTCTGGTTCGCGCTGGCGGTTGGGGTGATCTTTGGCATACTCGGGCAGATCACCAAATTCTGTTTTCGCCGCTCACTGATTGGCGAGGATCGGCGCGCCGCAAAAGGGGTCTGGCTGACAGCGCTGGCCTTTGCCGTGCTGGGGACGCAGGTCGCGGTCGCCATGGGCTGGATCAGCTTTGCCGAACACCGCTTTATGGTGCCGGATGTGCCCTATCTGGCGATTGGCATCGGCGGGCTGCTTTTTGGCGCGGGGATGGTGTTGACGCGGGGCTGTATCTCTCGGCTGACCATTCTGGCGGGCTCCGGCAATTTGCGCGCGGCCTTGGTCGTGGTTGTCTTTGCCGTTGTGGCCCATGCCACGTTGAAAGGCGTGCTGGCTCCGATGCGCGTGGCGCTTGGCAGTGTGACGCTTGGGCTTGGCGATTACGTCAGCCTTGCCGCCCTGCCCGGGGGGGTGATGCTGTGGGGTGGGCTGATCGTGGTGGCGGCCCTTGCCGTGGCGCTGCGATCGGGCAATCGCTGGACCCATCTGGTGATGGCGGCGATGATTGGCCTGCTGGTCCCGCTGGCCTGGGTCGGGACGGGGTTTATCCTGTTTGACGAATTCGACCCTATCGCGATGGAAAGCCTGTCGTTCACCTCTCCTTCGGCCGATGCGCTGTTCTGGGTGGTGGCCAGCAGTTCGATCCCCGCGGGCTTTGGCGTCGGGCTTTTGGGGGGCGTGGCCCTGGGGGCCTGCGCGTCGAGCCTGATCTTTGGCGGCTTTGGTTGGCAGAGTTTCGAGACACCCGCCCAGACGGGCCGCTATCTGACCGGAGCAGCGTTGATGGGTGTGGGCGGTGTACTGGCGGGCGGCTGCACGCTGGGGGCCGGATTGTCCGGCGTGCCCACGCTGTCCCTTGCCGCTATCCTTGCGATTGTGATGATCGGTGTCGGCGTGCTGGCGATGCATGCCTTCCTGCGTGCCACCCCGGCGGGCAGCTGACCCTATTTGATCTTGTGGCGCAGGCGGCGCAGCAGCCCCCAGACCAGCACCACCACCACCGGGACGGCCACTGCCGTGAGCGTGCCCGTGCTGACCCCGATACGGTCGGCCAGCGGGTAGAGCATATAGCCCACCAGCGACACCGCGTAATAGCTGATCGCGACCACGGACAGCCCTTCGACCGTGTGTTGCAAGCGCAGTTGCAGGTCAGAGCGTTTGTCCATGCTTGCCAGTATCGCCTGATTTTGCGCGGATCGTTCCACATCAACCCGTGTCCGCAACAATTCGGCCGCGCGGCTGGCGCGGGCGGACATTTTATTGAGCCGTGTTTCCGAGGATGTGACCGTACGCATCGCAGGCTCGTAGCGGCGCATCATGAATTCATCAAACCCTTGCCGCGCCATGAACCGTGTTTCGCGCAGGGCCCCGATCCGCTGTGCGACGATGGCTTGATACGCCTCTGTCGCGCCCAGACGGTAAGACGCATCGGCCGAAAGCGCCTCTAGCCCGACAGAGATATCCAGCAGCCGGTGCAGCGTGTCTTCGGCCATGGCAGAGGTGCCTGCCATACCCGCCATCAGATCATTCAGCTCTGCATCGATACGGTCCAACTGCCCCGCGAATTCGCGCACCTTGGCAAAGCCGAGCATCGACATGGATTTATAGGTCTCTATCTCGCACAGACGTTGCACGATGCGGCCCAAGCGGCGGCTGCCCGTGCCTTCGCTCGCAAAGACCGCCATGCGCATGTGACCCGCGGGGTCGATACGGAAATCGCTGGCGATGACGGCAGCATCTTCAAGCACCGATGCCACGGCGAGGCTTTCGGGGACGAACCAGTCTTGCAACGCCTCGGCGATCTGCGCGTCCTGTGGCGGGCGGGGCACCAGCCGCAGCAGAATAGAGGTGATCCGCTGCGCGT